>Ga0209681_1000309_pt1 | contig 12553 bp, 8 predicted proteins | sample WorMetLIZISLAND2_3_FD_187416 | JGI IMG/M metagenome (GOLD analysis project Ga0209681, IMG submission 187416) | Marine gutless worms symbiont microbial communities from Max Planck institute for Marine Microbiology, Germany - Olavius clavatus LIZARD... ... | reverse complement strand
GGATAGCCACAACTCCAGCCGACCACCATCCTCGGACTCACCGTTCAAGAAGCCACCACCACGTTCGCGGTGCCAACCCAGCGGGCGCAAGCCCGGTGGACAACCGGGTCGGCGCGGCGTCACCCGCTCCCTGGTCGATGACCCCGATCAGTGCGTGATCATCCCGCTGCCGGGGACCTGTGCGGGCCGGCGCGGCGGCACCGGGATCGCCACTACGGGGCTCGCAGAGCAACGCCAAGTGGTCGAGGTGGTGATCCAACGTGAGGTCATTGAGTACCGCCTTTGCGGTGTACATGACTCCATATCCGCGGCGGCCCTACCAGCGCACCGCCGAGGTGCTCAATGAGCGGGCCGGCCTGGCGATCTCACCGGGGACCCTCCAGCGCACCGTACGTGTGGCCGCCGCTCGCCTGGAGGCGCCAGCCACCGCAATTCGCGCCGCACTCGTCGCCGCGCCGGTGGCCCCTGCCGATGAAACCGGCCGGCGCGTGAACGGCAACCTGTACCGGCTACACGTACTCAGCACCAACCGGCTTACGGCCTGCTTCCCTCATCCCAAACGCGGGGCCGAGGCCCTGGATGCATTCGGCCTATTGTCCCAATTCGTGGGCATACTGGGGCATCACCACCGGTCAGCCTACGAGCGCTACCAATGTCTGCATGCCTTCTGCAAGGTCCATCATCTGCGCCAGCTGATCGCCATCGCTGAGAGGTCCCCGAGCCGGCCGTGGGCAACCGATATGATCACGCTGTTTAGGCCAAGCCAATGCCCTGTCGGCGAGGTCCAGGACCAGGACCTTGAGACGCTGCCCGCCGGCAACGGCGAGCACTTGCGGGACCGCTACGACACCATCCTCAGCACAGCCGAAGCCGGCAATCCTCCCCGTCCCCGCCGTCCCGGCACCCGCGGGCGCGTCACACAATCCCCGGCCGGCAACCTCATGCGGCGGCTACGCGAGCGCCGCAACGAGGTCCTGCGCTTCCTCACCGACCTGCGTTCCCTTCGACAACAACCATGCCGAACGCGACCTTCGCATGCCCAAGCTCGAGCAGAAAGTCTCTGGCTGCTTCCGCTCCAATACCGGCGCCGGGGACTTTGCCATCATCCGCTCCTACCTCTCAACTCTCCGCAAACAGTCCGACGATATGTTCAACTCGCTCGTCCTGACCTTCCAAGGGCAACCCCCAATGCCCCAGTTGGAGTAGCTGAGAGGCTGTCTAGACCCCCCCTTGCAGCAGATGATTTGATAAAAATTAACTATATGTTTTTAAATTCTTTATCTGGATAGAAAGTGTCTAAAAAGGTAGTCTCTGAATAATTACACTCAATCCTATGGTCAGCTTAAGAGGCCGCCCATAAAATAATACATTGATTTTAAATTATAAAATATGTATATTTTGTGGTTTTATGCGATGTAATCTCGGAGTTTTCTATGACTGAAGAGAAAGATTCAGTCGGCTGTCAGGTACGCGAGTGGCCTCACCGACGAAGAAGGGGAAATCCTTGAGCCCATCATCAACGAATTGGAATCCTATACCATCGGACGCCTACGAAAACGTGATCTTCGCGAACTCCTAAATGCCATTTTTTTATTTGGATAAAACAGGTTATCCCTGGCGGTATCTGCCAAAAGACTTCCCTCCCTACAAGCTCGTTAATTACTACTATACTAAGTGGACAGATAATCGTTGGCCAGAGAAAGTCAATACGGTGCTTCGTCAGCGGTTACGCCAAAAAAAGACCGAAAGCCAGATCCAACGGGAGCAATTATTGATAGTCAAAGTGTCAAGGGAACCCCGGAACCCTATGTAGAATCGGGATGTGACGGGGGCCAACTCGTTACGGGCAGAAAACGTCCTATCGTTGCCGATATAATCGGTTGCGTGCTCATCGTCCGGGTACACGCCGCCAATGAGTTTGATGGTAAAGCCGCTCGTCAAGTCACTACGAACTTGTTTTCGAGCCTCCATACCGTCAAAAAATCCGGGGCGATCGTGCCTATTCCGGTGCGGACCTATTTAACTGGGTCTTGACCCCATTCGAGTGCCAGCGCGAAGTTGTTAGAAAGGAAAAAGGACCGCGAGGTTTCCACATTTTACCTCGCCGCTGGGTGGTCGAGAGAACATTCGCTTGGCTGAGTCGATGGCGTCGATTGAGTAACGATTATGAACGGAAACCAACTTCGAGCGAAACACAGGTTTATTTCGCATCCAGTCGTTTGCTTCTCCGGCAAATCTGTAATCATCAGACACCCTATAAAATGGCTGTTCGTTGAGTTTTCATTATTAATAAATGTTTAGACAAACTCTAAGGCGATTGACGGAAAATGGTGTACCGGATTGGGCCGGATTTTGGTTCGTATTCAAGGCGCGACAACCGGCGCATAGTGGACCATGTAACGATTGACGCAACACGGAAGACGGACAACAAGATGGTATTTCATTTGACAGGAATCGCCTTAGGTCCTGGGTCTTTGAAGTCCGTGCACGAGGTAACTATTCAGGACCTCTTGCCAAGCAGCAGGCTACACACGTAACCTAGACCCATGCTGGAATAACCCACCCTAACCCATTCTCCGGAAAACCCTGACGACGAGCTTAAGCGGTCGCGTGAACGGGTTGCGGAGTAGACAGCGCTCATTGCGCATCTGCGCGAGTGCATCCGGGAGTTTGGAAGCGCGCCTGGCCAAGGATAGCCACAACTCCAGCCGGCCGCCATCCTCGAACTCACCGTTCAAGAAGCCGCCACCACGCTCGCAACGCCAACCCAGCGGGCGTAAGCCAAGTGGACAACCGGGCCGACGCGGTGTCACTCGCTCCCTGGTCGATCACCCCGACCAGTGCGGGATCATCCCGTTGACGGGGACCTGCGCCTGCGGACGTTGCGGCACCGGGATCGCGGCTACAGTGCTCGCGGAGCGACGCCAAGTGGTCGAGATGGAGATCCAGCGTAAGGTCATCGAGTACCGCATTGTCGGCGGAACCGGTGCCTGTGGGCGCGCGCAACGCAGCACGTTTCCTGCAGGGATTGAGGCCCCGGTGCAATACGGACCGGGCGTATTGGCCTTTGCGGTCTACATGACCCAATATCAGTTGTTGCCCTACCAGCGCACCGCCGAGGTGTTCAATGAGCTGGCCGGCCTTGGGACCTCACCGGGCATCCTCCAACGTGCCGTACGGATGGCCGCCACCCGCCCGGAGGCACCAGTCAACGCGATTCGCCGCGCACTCGTCGCCGCGCCAGTGGCCCATGCCAACGAAACCGGCCGGCGCGTGAACGGCAACCTGTACCGGCTACACGTACTCAGCACCGACCGGTTTACGGCCTGCTGCCCTCATCCCAAACGTGGGGCCGAGGCCCCGGATGCGTTCGGCTTGTTGGCGCCGTTCGCTGGCGTACTCGTGCATGATCATGGGTCAGCCTGCCAGCGCTACTCATGTTGGCAGGCCTTCTGCAAGGCCCATCATCTACGTGAGCTAACCGCTATCGCTGAGAGGTCCCCAAGCCAGCCGTGGGCAACCGATATGATCGCGCTGTTGTGCCAGGCCAATGCCCTGGTCGGCGAGGCCCAGAACCTCAAGGCATTGCCCACTGGCAACGTCGAGCGCTTGCGGACCCGCTACGACACCATTCTCACCGAAGCCGAAGCCGAAGCCTATCGACCGGCCTTCAATGCCGAGTTCATGCCGCCAGTGCTGGAGGAGGGATCGGCCTTCGTGCCCTGGATCGGCGGCAAGCTGGATGACTTCCTGTGTGAGACCTTCGAGCGTGTCGTCGGCAAAGACAACTGCGTGGCCTTCGAGGGGATGGCCTTGCAGGTCCCCAAGGACCGCCACCGGATGCATTACAGGAAGGTCAAGGTGCGGGGGCATTGCTAGCCCGATGGCCACCTCGCCGTGTTCCACGGACCGCGTTGTTTGGCTCGCTATGATGCCCAAGGTCAGTCGATGCCGCTACAGCTACAGGTTGTCGCGTAGGTCCGCTGCAGGATCCAAAGCGGACAGTTTATGTGCTACGAAACCGGACAGTTCTATTTGTTGCCAACAGGTGCTTAAGCCGGCGCACTCCAAAGAGTCGGGGAGACCACCCGACCTTCCCGGCTTGCTTACCTACCAACAGTTTGTTTCTGCAGTGATTATCATTCGGTAGCCCAGGAACCTTGTGTTAGCCCAATGCAGTCATGTCCCCTCTATCCGAAGCTAAGAGGCTATCTAGGAAGTAACATATTGATTTTTAAATTATAAAATATGTACATTTTGTGGTTTTATGCGATGTCATCCCGGAGTTTTCTATGACTGAAGAAAAGATTCAGTCGGCTGTCAGGTACCCGAGTGACCTCACCGACGAAGAAGGGGAAATCCTTGAGCCCATCATCAGCGAATTGGAATCCTATACCATCGGACGCCCACGAAAACGTGATCTTCGCGAACTCCTAAATGCCATTTTTTTATTTGGATAAAATAGGTTATCCCTGGCGGTATCTGCCAAAAGACTTTCCCTCCCTACAAGCTCGTTAATTACTACTATACTAAGTGGACAGATAATCGTTGGCCTGAGAAAGTCAATGCGGTGCTTCGTCAGCGGTTACGCCAAAAAAAGACCGAAAGCCAGATCCAACGGGAGTAATTATTGATAGTCAAAGTGTCAAGGGAACCCCGGAATCCTATGTAGAATCGGGGTGTGACGGGGGCCAACTCGTTACGGGCAGAAAACGTCCTATCGTTGTCGATACAATCGGTTGCGTGCTCGTCGTCCGGGTACACGCCGCCAATGAGTTTGATGGTAAAGCCGCTCGTCAAGTCATTACGAACTTGTTTTCGAGCCTCCATACCGTCAAAAAATCCGGGGCGATCGTGCCTATTCCGGTGCGGACCTATTTAACTGAGTCTTGACCCCATTCGAGTGCCAGCGCGAAGTTGTTAGCCGGAGCGTCGCCATTGTTCGCGAAACCCGAAATGGGGTCGTCCGATGTCGGGTGCGAAAAATTAGGCGACGGCCATGGCCTTCGGCGGCCCGCGTTCCTCCTGCGTCCGTCCCGGCGCGCACTCCGCTCGTCGCTTACGCTCCCTCGCTTTCCTGGGCTCCTCCAAAGGAAAAAGGATAGCGAGGTTTCCACATTCTACCTCGCCGCTGGGTGGTTGAGAGAACATTCACCTAGCTGAGTCGATGGCGTCGATTGAGTAAGGATTATGAACGGAAACCAATTTCGAGCGAAACACAGGTTTATTTCGCATCCAGTCGTTTGCTTCTCCGGAAAATTTATAATCATCAGACACCCTATAAAATGGCTGTTTGTTGAGTTTTCACTATTAATAATCTTAGACGGCCTCTAAAGGAGGCATAGCGAATTTATAAATATCCGATTCCGTGTCGATGCTTTCTCACTCGCCCGATTACCCATGAGGTCAACCTTGCCAAGAAAGCCACAACAGTTCCAGCTCCCATTATGATTGTTAAGAACTCCAAATCGGAAGCCAATCCGGGGTTTTGTCTTCCAATCAATCGATTGTACTGAGACCACGAAGATTCGGAAAATGGAATAGTATGAATGCTATTGAACCACCAATATGTGATTATGGAGAGAAGCTATTATGATCCATCCCCAAGAAAGTAGCCTGGAGGATATTTTTCTCACTTGACCACCAAGCGACCATATGATTTGATCTGAGTATCGGAAATAAAGCTCTTTGATATATTTTTGAGTATCATTCGCAAAAACAAAAAATCGGATTCTTTTTTCAATAACAATACAACCTTCGTTCCTACCAATATGGTCCCTCAGGGTGGAGTCGAAATAGACCACACTTCACTTTTCCATAGGAAACTTCATCATCGATTTCATCGTCTATTGCACATAGTGCAAACCATTGATCACGACCAACGATTCTTGAATCCACCGGCAACTGCAACGGCGATTGCAAAGAGATCGTCATACTCCATGGGCCGCAAACGTGCAAGAATGACTTGGTGGAAAATGCGTTGTGTTTCAATCTTATCGACGGTCGAATTTAGCTCGACTGCTTCACATGCAAGACAGAAAATCTCCTCGGCCTTGAATGATTCCGGGAAATGGGAGTAGCACATAGCAACATCTGACCATAACTCACATAGAGTCGGTTGATTGCGAGTCTCCGAGATAACCGCTATGAGTGCTTTTTTTTCGGAGGGTTTGAAGGTGTTGAGTCCAAAGTGGCCAAGAATTTCATGGCGTATCGTTTGAATAAAATCATTCACGCCGCGTGAATTGGAAGGGGCAAAGGCGACGAGTCGTCTGGTAGAAAAGTAGGCCCCAAAGATTCTTCCTGTTTGTTTGATGGTTGCAGCTTCATTAAAAATTCCCTCTTGTGCTGCACGGACTATATAGCTGAGTTGATAAGCGGCAGGATAGACTCGGCAGAATTCACGAATCAATTGCTGTCCTTGTTCAACGGTTATCGGCATCGGAAATTAAGACTACCGATTTTACATCACCTTTTCCCCCTATCATAAAAAACCGCATTCGCAGTCTCCCCAGGGTAGGATGCTCAACATAACCAGTTCTTCATCATCAATTCCGTACCATAAGGCGATCGCCGGGAAATGGTGTACCGGATTGGGCCGGATTTTCGTTTGTATTCAAGATGGGACAACCGGCGCCTAGTGGACTAGGTAACGGTTGACGCAACACAGTATCGGCGGGGATTCGTAGACCCGACTGACGAATAATAGACAGTAACGTCCCCACTCTGATTCCTTTATGATCCGGAATCGGAACAGTTGTTTAGCTTTTGCATAATAACATGGCTTCCCTTTCTTTTTACTTCTTGGAATCCATGTCTCTGAAGTAGCCGGCATATTTCCTTACCTGAGACTTGAGTTTACCCAACGGCGATCTCCACATGAGTTACATACACTTCACCATGGAGTCTTAAATCGATTCCTTCTTGTAAAGCAACTTCAAAAAACAGTTCCAATGCTTCTTTCAAATTTGCCCTTGCCTCTCCAACCGTATCACCTTGACTTGCAACATCGATCTCCGGGCATAGTGCCACGTATCCATCATCTTCTCTTTCAATGATAGCTGTTAATTGCTTGACTATTCAATCGCCTTATTTCATCTGGCTCCCACACTCCGACATGGGAGCAAGCTCCTCCCGACGAAGGAGGAATCTTGACGCTCCAGCGTCACGAGACACGCGCCGCTGGAGCGGCCCAACGGTACATTCCCACGCTGGAGCGTGGGAATGAGTCAATACATGCGCACCTAACCCGACTTACCCGGCTTTATTTACAAGAATTTTAAATGTTTCCCATAACCCAAACCCACCAAGCGTATCCTTTGAATACACACGACCAGCAGTGATCGCCCCACTTCCATCTCTTCCATCTACACCTTTCACACCTTGAGGGCCAGGAAGTCCTTGCGATCCTCCAGGTCCTGGGTCACCTTCGATTCCTCCGCTCTCCTGCAAGCTACGCTCAAACGCTTGTTTACTCTATAATCACCATATCCCTCAGAAAGGCTTACATCACAAAACGTCCCTCCAGACACTCAAACAGCGGTACGCACAACAGCCCAATCTGTTCAATAAAATCCCACACAATCATCCCAATCATCCGGGACCTGACATCACACGAAAACCCGGACCCAAAGGAAAACACCGCAGCATTCTCCCCTGGGCCCCCGCGCCTATTTCCTGGGTGGCTTACTTCTTGGCTACATGCTCCACAAAGCGCAGCATGTTGCAGGTATAGCCGTACTCATTGTCGTACCAGGCGATGACCTTGAGGAAGGTGGGATCCAGGGTGATACCGGCCTCGGCATCGAAGATGGAGGGCGTACTCCGGCCACGGAAGTCGGTCGCTACGACCTTCTCGTCCGTGTAATCCAACACGCCGGCGAGGTCACCCTTTTCGGAGGCCCCCTTCATGGCGGCACAGACGTCTTCGTAGTTGGATTCGTTTTCCAGCTCGGCGGTGAGGTCGACCACGGAGACATCGGAGGTCGGCACGCGGAAGGCCATGCCGGTCAGCTTGCCATTGAGCTCGGGGAGGACCTTGCCAACGGCCTTGGCGGCACCGGTGGAGGACGGGATGATGTTCTCCAGGATACCGCGACCACCACGCCAGTCCTTCATGGAGGGGCCGTCGACGGTCTTCTGGGTGGCGGTGGCGGCGTGGACCGTGGTCATGAGGCCGCGCTTGATGCCCCAGTTATCGTGCAGCACCTTGGCCACCGGGGCCAAGCAGTTGGTGGTGCAGGAGGCGGCGGAGACGATGGTCTGGCCGGCATAGGTCTTGTGGTTGACGCCGTAGACGAACATGGGGGTATCGTCCTTGGAGGGAGCGGACTGAACGACCTTCTTGGTGCCGGCATCAATGTGCTTCTGGCAGGTGTCCTTGGTCAGGAAGAACCCGGTGCTCTCGATAACCAGCTCGGCCCCGACGTCACCCCATTTCAGGTTAGCGGGGTCTCTTTCCGCGGTTAGGCGAATGGATTTGCCCTTGACGACCATTTTGTCGCCATTGATCACGATATCGTCCTTGAAATTGCCGTGGACCGAGTCGTACTTGAGCATATAGGCCAAGTAGTCGGGATCGAGCAGGTCGTTGATGCCGACGACCTCAATGCCTGGAAAGTCCTTGGCGATCGCGCGAAAGGCCATCCGACCGATACGACCGAACCCATTGATGCCAACTTTGATTGTCATGGAATAATCTCCAGTTTGTTTCAGGTTTGGGTGTTGTACTTGGTTGGGAGATCGAGACAGCCCGTCAGAGCTGCTCTTCGACCGCTGCTACCACATTTTCCACGGTGACGCCGAACGCCTTGTATACGTCCCCCGCGGGAGCGGATTCGCCGAAGCTGTCAACTCCGATCGCCTTGCCCTGGGTACCAATGTACTTGGGCCAAAGATTGGTGACACCGGCCTCCACCGCGACCCGGACTTTGACCGCTTCCGGTAGCACGGATTCCTTGTAGGCGGCATCTTGGGCGTCGAAGGCATCCATCGAGGGCATGGAAACGACGCGGACCTTGCGACCCTTGGCGATCAGCTCCTTGTAGGCATCGATCGCCAGGGAGACCTCGGAGCCGGTCCCGATGATGATGGCTTCGGGCTGGCCGTCGCAGTCTCGTAACACATAGGCGCCCTTGGTGATGGCCTGTAGCTGCTCCTTCGTGCGTTCCAGATGCGGCAGCCCCTGGCGGGAGAAGACCAAGCTGGTAGGCCCGCCTTTGCGTTCGACCGCCAGCTTCCAGGCTACGGCGCTTTCCACCGCATCTGCCGGCCGCCAAGTGGTCATGCACGGAGTCAACCGCAGGATGGAAATCTGCTCCACCGGCTGATGGGTCGGGCCATCCTCGCCGAGTCCGATGGAGTCGTGGGTGTAGACGAAAATGGGGTTGATCTTCATGAGCGCGGCCATGCGCAGAGCGTTCTTGGCGTACTCCATGAACATCAGGAAGGTGGCGCCGTAGGGCTTGAAGCCACCGTGCAGCGCGACCCCGTTCATGATGGCCGACATGCCGAATTCGCGCACGCCGTAGTAGGCATAGTTGCCGCTGGCGTTTCTCCGGGAGATGCCTTTGCTCCCGGACCAGATGGTCAGATTCGAGCCGGCCAAGTCCGCGGAGCCACCAAGGAATTCGGGGAGCATGGGACCATAGCCTTCGAGTGCGTTTTGAGAGGCCTTGCGGGTGGCGATTTTCTCGGCCTTGGCGTCCACGGACTCGATGAAATCCCAGGCCTTCCGCTCCCATTCGGCGGGTAGTTCGCCGGCCAAGCGGCGCTTGAGCTCCGCCGCCAGATCGGGATGGGCGGCCTCATAGGCAGCGAAGCGCTGGTTCCAGTCGGCCTCGGCGGTGGCTCCGGCCGACTTGGCATCCCAGGCTTGGTAGATGTTTTCGGGGATCTCGAAGGGGCCATAGGTCCAACCGAGGGCCTGGCGGGTCAGGGCGACCTCGTCTTCACCCAACGCGGCACCGTGACATTCTTCGCTGCCTTGCTTGTTGGGAGAGCCCCAGCCGATGACGGTCTGGCAGCAGATGAGGGTCGGCTTGTCGGTAACCTCACGGGCCTGCTGGATCGCATACTTGACGACACCGGGATCATGGCCATCCACCTTGGGAATCACATGCCACCCATAAGCCTCGAAACGTTTCGGCGTATCGTCGAGGAACCAGGGCGGCGTGTTGGCATCCCCGCGTACTATACCGTCGATGGAGATGTTGTTGTCGTCGTAGAAGGCGATGAGCTTGCCTAGCCCCCACACGCCGGCCAGGGAGCAGACCTCGTGGGAGATGCCTTCCATCATGCAGCCGTCACCGAGGAAGACATAGGTCCAGTGATCGACGATCTCATGGCCGGGCTTGTTGAACTGGGCGGCCAAGATCTTTTCGGCAAGGGCCATGCCCACGGCATTGCTGATGCCCTGGCCGAGGGGACCGGTGGTCGTCTCGATGCCCGGGGCATAGCCGTATTCGGGGTGGCCGGGGGTCTTGGAGTGGAGCTGGCGAAACTGTTTCAGGTCCTCGATGCTCATATCGTAGCCGGCCAAGTGCAACAGCGAGTATATGAGCGTGGAGCCGTGCCCGTTGGATAACACGAAGCGGTCGCGATCCGCCCAATCCGGGTTGGCCGGATTGTGTTTTAAAAAATCGTTCCACAATACTTCGGCGATATCGGCCATCCCCATGGGGGCACCGGGGTGACCGGATTTTGCTTTTTCGACCGCATCCATGCTCAGGACGCGGACGGCGTTGGCGAGTTCTCTACGTGAGGACATCGAGTCTCTCCTCTTCGCTGTTTGAAACCTAAGGCTTCCGCCGGCCGCACCCGCACGCCGCAGCGCCCGGCAACAACCCGCGACTCCAAGGACCATCTCTGCCGAAAACACCGCTGGCCCGCCGGCTTGTACTTTTCTCAGGCTGCACCGGCAGCCGCATCGGCTTGCCCTGCGCCCTCAGATACGACGAAGACCTCTTGCAACCGGATATGCCCTTTTCGCCCAACGCCGGGGGCGCGGCGAATCCGGAGAACGGGTGGCTTGTTCCCCCGGTATGAGCCGGTATACGATCCGCTACCCTGGCGCTTCACCCTCAGAGCGGAGCCGAAAACCAGATGATTTGGAAGACCATTTATTCTGGCGCAAAGAGGTAGGACGGAACAAAGAAGCACATCTTATGGAAACATAGAAATTTATAATTTGTTTATATTTTGATTTAGTGGCATAGGCCGGCGAACGGGAACATCGGCAGATCGAAGCGCGGCATGGTGTTCTAAACTTGTTGTTGCCGTAAAGGAAGCCTTAGAGGCTATCTAGAGTAGTCTCTAACAAGACGGCCTCCCTGGGATTTTTCACGGTACTCGTTACACCGGCACGCAACAAAATCAGAATACTACCCACTACTTTTCAAGGTTCCCATAAGAAAACCTTTATACGGAATAGCTCCGTCCGTTCCGGTGGAATCTGTCGGTCAGGATTCCTTCCATTTCATGGAACAGCCCATGCTCGGAATCTGCTCCTCGGGACCCTTGCCGGTCTCGGCCACCTGCTTCATGGCCTCGAACAGGTCTCGGCGCACGCCTTGCGGTGCCGGCTCTTTGCGGCTCTCATCCAGCCTGCCCCGGTACTGGAGCCCCAGCTCGCTGTTATAACCGAAAAAGTCCGGTGTACAGACGGCACCATAAGCCTTTGCCACCTCTTGGGTCTCGTCCATCAGATAGGGAAACGGAAAATCGTACTCCTCGGCTATCCGCTTCATGTTGCCGAACGAGTCCCCCGGGTAGTCCGTCGGATCGTTGGCCATGATGGCCACACAACCGATACCGTAGCTGGCCAGCTCACGGGCATCACGTAGGATCCGGTCGCGCACCGCCTGCACGTAGGGGCAATGGTTGCAGATAAACATGACGAGCAGGCCTTTCTGGCCTTTGCACTGATTGCGGGACCAAGTCTTCCCATCCACGCCCGGGAGAGAGAAATCCGGCGCCGGTGTTCCAAACGCACATACTGGGGTCTGAAGTAAAACCATCGATTGACTCCTGGTATTACCGAGCTTACAGAGAGATCGAGGGGACCTTGGAAAATTTCATTCTTGGAATTTTTGTAACTATTCAGGACCTCTTGCCAAGCAGCAGGCTACACGCATACCCATGGAACCATGCCTGAACAGCACGCCCTACCCCATTCTCCGGAAAGCCCTGACGACGAGCTTAAGCGGCTGCGTGAACGGGTGGCGGAGCAGGCTGCGATCATTGAGGGGCAAACTGCGACCATTGAGCAGATGCATGAGCGCATTCAGGAACTCGAAGCTCGTTTGGCTAAGGATAGCCACAACTCCAGCCGGCCACCATCCTCGGACTCACCGTTCAAGAAGCCACCACCGCGATTCGCGACGCACTCGTCGCGGCGCCGGTGGCCCATGCCGATGAAACCGGCCGGCGCGTGAACGGCAACCTGTACCGGCTACACGTACTCAGCACCAACCGGCTTACGGCCTGCTTCCCTCATCCCAAACGCGGGGCCGAGGCCCTGGATGCATTCGGCCTTTTGTCCCAATTCGTGGGC
>Ga0209681_1000308_pt1 | contig 12580 bp, 10 predicted proteins | sample WorMetLIZISLAND2_3_FD_187416 | JGI IMG/M metagenome (GOLD analysis project Ga0209681, IMG submission 187416) | Marine gutless worms symbiont microbial communities from Max Planck institute for Marine Microbiology, Germany - Olavius clavatus LIZARD... ... | reverse complement strand
CACACAATCCCCGGCCGGCAACCTCATGCGGCGGCTACGCGAGCGCCGCAACGAGGTCCTGCGCTTCCTCACCGACCTGCGTTCCCTTCGACAACAACCATGCCGAACGTGACCTTCGCATGCCCAAGCTCAAGCAGAAAGTCCCCGGTTGTTTCCGCTCCAATACCGGCACCGAAGACTTTGCCATCATCCGCTCCTACCTCTCAACTCTCCGCAAACAATCCGACGATATGTTCAACTCGCTCGTCCTGACCTTCCAAGGGCAACCCCCAATGCCCCAATCTGGAGTAGCTGAATAGTTACGTGAAATATTCAGCAACGGGTATGGATCCCCGCGAGGTTTTTCGTGCCCCGCATTTGCCGGCCACTCCCGCTGCATCCATAATGTATCGGCCCTATTGATCGGATAAATTTGCAAATCAAGCGACCTCTTGCAAACAGGCCACTTGGCGGGCTTCCAGGGAAGCTGGAAAGCCCAGCTTTGAAGAATTCAAAGGTCCCGCAACAGAATCCGGCGTGAAAACAATCCTCGCGCACCCTACCGGCCACCACTCCAGGCTGAGCCAGGATCCATGAAATTCCAACGGAATACCGGTTTTCGACACGGCACACGGGACGTGCTGGGCGTGCTCCTGTTCAACCTGGGTACACCGGATGCCCCGACGACACCCGCGGTACGGCGCTACTTGGCCGAGTTTTTGAGTGATCCGCGGGTGATCGAGCTACCACGCACCCTGTGGTGGCCGATCCTGCACGGTATCCTATTACGCCTGCGCCCGCGGCGGTCTGCCCGGGCCTACCGCTCGGTGTGGATGGAGCAGGGCTCGCCGCTGTTAGCTATTAGCCGTCGTCAGGCCGATGCCCTGCAAGCTCGGCTCGACCGGCACTTATCGGGACGGGTCCGGGTGGTGCTCGGGATGCGCTACGGCAATCCCTCGATCGCCGCGGCCCTAGCCGGTCTCCGGGACCTGAACGCCCGCCGCATCCTGGTGCTGCCACTCTATCCCCAATACTCGGCCACGACCACGGCCTCCGGCTTTGATGCGATCACCGCCGAGCTTGCGATCTGGCGACGGTTGCCGGAGCTGCGCTTTGTCAATCAATACCACGATGAGCCGGGCTACATCGCCGCCTTGGCGCAGAGCGTCCGTGCCCACCGGACCGAGCAGGGCGAGCCGGACCGATTGCTCTTCTCCTTCCACGGCCTGCCCCGAGAGTATCTCTTGCGTGGTGATCCCTACGGCTGCCAATGTCGTAAAACCGCGCGCCTGCTGGCCGAGGCTCTCGGGCTGGCTCCGCAACAGTGGCAGATCGCCTTCCAGTCCCGGGTCGGGCGCATGGAGGGGCTGCGTCCCTACACGGACGAGACCCTGACGGCCTGGGGCCACGAGGGGGTGAAAAAGGTCCAGGTCGTCTGTCCCGGATTCGCGGCCGACTGCCTAGAGACCCTGGAGGAAATTGCGGTGGAGAACCGGGCGCGTTTTTTGGCGGCCGGGGGTGAGGACTTCAGCTATATTCCGGCCCTGAACGACCGTGCCGACCACATAACGGCGCTGGAAGCACTGGTCCTGAAGCATGTCGCGGGTTGGATGCGGACATAGGTAAGTGAAATCCGACATCGTGATCGGCTAAGAGCGAGGGAATACGTCATTCAAGTCACGGATTTAGACTAATACTCTTTTTTCCGGGGCGGACGTAGCCGATCAAATCAGTGTTGCCTTAGAATTCATAACCCATTTCTATCCAATAATGCCAATCACTTATTATTCTATTCGAAGCCGGCTTATCATCAATGATTTCGAGCTGTGGTAAAGGTACGCCCAATGCATCTTTACCATATTCGATGATAACGAACATATCGCATTCGCATTCACTTTCGTCGAGCATACTGATAACTTTTACCTCTTGGCTGACTTTCAAAGGAGAAATCGATCTTTTGCCAATGTATTTTGCCCGAACAAGCCCCCTGACCGCCACCGACCGACACACCTGCCTACGGATACCCCGACTGTGAGCCAACCCCACTACACAGAAATCGCCACTGGTATCTTTTGCCTCGATACCGGCCTCTACCGTCCTGGTCTGGCCGCCTGCTATCTGGTTCGGGCGGGAGATCGCTTGGCCTGTATAGAGACGGGCACTTCGCGATCGGTGTCCCGGATACTCGCCGCGGTCGCCGCACTCGGACTCACGCCGGAGGCCGTCGACTACGTCATCCCCACCCATATCCACCTGGACCATGCCGGTGGTGCCGGCGATTTCATGGCTCGCTGCCCCAATGCCCGGCTGGTGATCCACCCCAAGGGCGCGGACCATATGAAGGACCCCTCTAAGCTGATAGCCGGGGCCACTGCCGTGTATGGGAAAGAGGACTTCGCCCGGCATTTCGGCTCGCTGGTACCGATATCTGCACATCGGGTCCTGGTCGCCGAGGGTGGGATGACCATCGATCTCGCCGGCCGGCCATTGACCTTCATCGACACCCCAGGCCATGCCAACCACCATGCCTGCCTCTTCGACGCGCAGACCCAGGGCTGGTTTACGGGCGATACCTTCGGCATCGCCTACCCGGAGCTGCACACGCCCAATGGGCCCTTCCTGTTCGCACCCACCACCCCCGTCGCCTTTGATCCCGATGCCTGGCAGCAAAGCCTGGACAAGCTCATGGCCTATGAGCCGAAAGCTATCTATCTGACCCACTATGGGCGTGTGGATGACCCCCAGGTCTTGGAGGACGAGCTACGCCAAAGCATCCGTGACCTCGCCGACTTGGCCCTTGCAGAGGAGGCCAATACCGAGCAAGGACGAAGCGAACGGTTGTGTGCCGAGGTTGGGAAGCAGCTGGTTACTCGTGCCCGAAACCAAGGCTGTGCACTGGACGAGTCGCGGATCCGGGAAATCTTGGCCGTCGACATTGCTCTCAACGCCCAGGGACTGGAAGTATGGCTGGCACGACGAGCCAAACAGGTGACCGAACGCGCCGGAGGATAACAGGATGCGATGAACGCCGGTTCGAGCACTCTTTCGGGAGACCTCGAAAAAATCACATTCCCGCAATTTTCCAATGCGCCCCTGAGCCGATTGGCCACGTCGAGGAAGCCCATCGGCCCACCAGTGGCAGGCACCTTGGGAAATTCAAGGTACCCTGGTGTTTATACCCGTCACACATGGATTTGGGTGCGGCTCTCATCAAACATCTCGTAACATACGGTTTTACAATTTAATTTATTCGTGCACGTCAAGCGGCCTCACGAACTGTAAAGCCGAGATGCCTGGCCTTCACACCAGTGTCTGAACGGTCTCGGTTCCCCGCGGCCCCCTATCTTGCCACTTGCCACTTGTTTGCTGCGCGACAGCACACCACCTACTGGTGGGGTGGGTTCTCTTTTGAAACAACACCGGGCGTTGAAAATCCGGGAATCGAGACCGGTTTTTCGGACCCCTTGTGGAGCTTGTGCACCGTCCACATCACGCCGCCTCGCCCTGAGATCTAGCGATCCGTGCCGCCTCGTGGCTTCGAAAAGCTCCATGACCCTCTTTACCGCACCGGCAGGGGCGTGCCCACCGGAAAATATCGCGTAAGTGCTGCGGGGAAAAAATTCAGCCGCAAACAAATACCAATGAACGCAAATCTATTCAAGAAAAGTCGACGAGGATGCCCCCACCTCTCGGCGTGTCATCGAGTGTGCATTCGAAGTCGGCAAAGTCTTAGGGGGTGTTCTCGATCAACAACTGGGTTGGGCCTAACCATATGTTTTTCTAGACATTAAAAATTGCTCACTTCATCCGTCGGATACAACGAGAAATCTTGATTACCAATTAAAAGCATAGTGTTATCTCTAATTGAGAACGCCCCTAGGCCCTGGGTCTTTGGAGTCCGTGTACGAGAAGGCTTTGTGTGTCGAGCTGGCCGAACGTGAACCTTGAGCCGAATATTATTCGGCTCATTCGCGTTCATTTGCGGAAAAAAAGAAACTATCGAGTAAACCCAATAGTTAGGCTCAGCCCACCCTCTGGTCGGCTGAGCCTTTGTTTCCAGGATTCTCCGCGTCGTTCCAAAAGAGCCGCACCTCATGGATTTTCCGCCGCGATGTGCCCGTCTCTCGCACCCGATAGCGGCGTTGCGACTCGTCGCAATAGGGCTGGCTATTCCTCCTCGTCGCGCTTGGCTCTCGGGTACTCACTTACCAAAATATCCACGTGTGACGGATATGATGGGGCTGCCTCGCTTGGGCTGATTTTTCCAAGATGCGATCAGGGCCACAGGCATAAGCCACTTACCGGAAATAAGGAATTTCCATTTACCAACAGAACCTGTGGATAACTGTGTGAATAACCTTCGAGAACGGCGCCGAACACCGTGAGAAATCTAGGCTTTACCACAAATTAACAATTTTTTATCATTTAAAATTTTGTAATAAAATCAAAATGATAAGGATAATCTGTAGAATTCGTCCAAAACCGAGCCGCCGCCTCATGCACCCATCCGAGAATCGAGCCGTCGGTGTGAATAAACTCTTCGATTGCCTACAGGCGGCGATTTGGAAGGACATTTTGAAAAATTCTAAGGTGCCTATGCAGGGTCGGGACAACCTGCCGGTCTTCAAGCATGTCCGTGCTTGGGGAACGGAAGCAACGCGAGATCCGCATTTTCGCTTTGCGGTCTCGAAGATTGCAGGGACGCAATTTTTCAAGTCCCCTCGAGATACCCTCCAAGGGGTTGCGTTCAACCTCGAAACCAGTCAGAATTAGATCTCCCGTGCGGTCGTCCGATTGTAGACGGTGCCTACCGGAATGGCTTCTTTTTAGAGGAGCCCAGGAAAGCGAGGGAGCGTAAGAGACGAGCGGAGTGCGACGCCCCCGCGAAGGCGTAGGGCCGAGCGTTTCGTCGGAGTGCGGCGCGTGAGCGCCGGCGGAGACGAAAGGCCAGGGCCATGCGATACGGCGTCCAGTCATTGCGGGAGTCCTGGCACCACGCGGAGTGCGCGCCGGGACGGACGCAGGACAAGCGCGAGCCGCCGAAGGCTATGGCCGTCGCCTAATTTTTTGCACCCGACATCGGACGGACCCCACTTAACCGGTGCGGGCCACCTTGGATTTTCCAGGGTCTCCCCAACCTCTATCCAAGGCAGCCAAAGTCGTACCGCATGAATCCCGAAGACCTCAAGCCGGTCCAAAACCATATCGCTTCCCGCATCATCGGTCAACAGCATTTCGTCGACAGCATGCTCATTTGCCTGCTTAGCGACGGCCACCTCCTGGTGGAAGGCATGCCCGGTCTGGCCAAGACCACGGCGATCAAAGCCCTGGCGGAATCGGTGGAGGGGGATTTTCATCGCATCCAGTTCACCCCGGACCTGTTGCCGTCGGACCTCATCGGCACCGATATCTACCGGCACGAGAAGGGGGAATTCGAGTTCCGCCCCGGCCCTCTGTTCCACAATGTGTTGCTCGCCGACGAGGTTAACCGCGCCCCGGCCAAGGTGCAATCGGCCCTGCTGGAATCCATGGCCGAGCACCAGATCACCGTGGGCCAGCGGACCTATCCCCTGCCCAAGCTGTTCGTGGTATTGGCGACCCAAAACCCAGTGGAGCAGGAAGGTACCTACCACCTACCGGAAGCTCAGTTAGACCGCTTCCTGATGGAGGCGGTAGTGGACTATCCCAGCCGAGAAGAAGAGCTCAAGATTCTGGAGCTCGACCTGCAACAGCAAAAGACCAGCTACCAGGCACCGGCCAAGCGCCTGTCCCAGGTCGAGCTATTCGCCATGCGCCGGGATGTGGCTACCGTGTATCTGGATCCCAAGCTCAACAGCTACATCGTCGATCTGATACAGGCCACGCGCAATCCCAAGGCCTACGACCCCGATCTCGCACGCTGGTGTCGTTTCGGGGCCTCCCCCCGCGCCAGTATCGCCCTGGCCCGCTGTGCCCGCGCCCGCGCCTGGATGGACAGCGACCAATTCGTTGCTCCGCACCATATCCAAGCCGTCGCCCCGGAAATCCTCCGCCACCGCCTGCTTCTCACCTTCGAGGCGGAGGCCGAAGGCATCACCACCGACGAGTTCATCAACCGGTTGCTCACCCTCGTCGCGATTCCCTGAGGGGCAGCCTTCCCGATACGATGAGCCTTTATCCTCGTCTCGACGACCTGCTGGAGCTCCGCCACCAAGCCCATACGCTGGGACTACCCTCGCACCACTTGGTCAGCTCCACCTTCGCCGGGCTCTATGCCTCGGTATTCCGGGGCGCCGGGGTCAACTTCGAGGAGGTGCGCCAATACCGGGAAGGCGACGATATCCGCTACATGGACTGGAAGGTCACGGCCCGTACCAACGAGCCCCACCTCAAGGTCTTCCGCGAAGAACGGGAGCGTTCCGTCGTCCTGTGCGTGGACAAGAGTCCCCACATGAGCTTCGGGACCCGCGGTACCTTCAAGTCGGTCCAGGCAGCTCGCGCCGCCGCCCTCATCGGCTGGGCGGCCAGCCGGCTCAACGACCGGGTGGGTGGTCTGGCCTTCGGCGATGTTCAGGCAGGACTCCAGCACTTCCGTCCCTCGCGGGGTCGCCGTGCCCTGTGGCAGCTCCTGCGCACCCTCACCGAGCCGGGCTCCAGCGATACCTCCATCGACTGCCTGGACGGTGCCTTGCAGCGGGCGACCCGCGGCCTACCCACCGGTTCCCTGGTCTTCGTCGTCGCCGACCTCAATCGGGAGGCCAGGGGCTTGGAGCGGACCCTAGGTACCCTCACACAACGCAACTCGGTAGCTCTGATCCCGGTAGACGACCCGGCGGATTGGGAGATCCCCGCCATGGGCGTGACCACCTTCACCGGGACCGACGGCCATCTGATCGAGATCGACACCGACGACCCCGAGGCGCGCTCGATCTACCGCGAGATCTGGGAGGGGCGTCGCAAGATGCTCCAGGCCATGGCCTATCGACTCAACATCATCCTGCTACCGGTCCGCACCGATGCGGAAATCCACCTCACCCTGATTCACGACCTGGAGCACCGGGCACGGTCGCGGGCCATCTGAATGTACCCGAGCATCGAGCAACTACGCGATATCCAGGGCATCCACGGGATACCCTGGTGGCCACCCGGACCCGGCTGGTGGTTGGTGCTCCTGGCTATGCTGATGCTGGCCTTTTTCGGGTGGCGCCTCCGTGCCAAACTGCGCCTGACGATCCCCCCCCTTCCTTTCCTCTCCATCGGCAGCTGGCGCTGGGACGCAGCCCGGCAGCTACGGGACCTACGCCGGCGCGCAGGGACCCAAGACAGCAAACAGACCGCCGCCGAGCTCTCCGAGCTACTGCGGCGCATCGCCATGGCCCGCCTGGGACGCCATGCCTGCGCCGGACTCGCGGGTGAAGACTGGTTGGTTTGGCTGCATAACAACGATCCGCAGGGATTCGATTGGTTGCAACGAGGGCGCTCGTTGCTGGAAACCCCTTACGCCCCCCCCGGTAGCTCGGGACCGAAGCAGGTACTCTCGGAGCTGATCGACGCCGCCCACAACTGGGTCGAGGTCGAAGAGCGGAGCAAAGGGAGCAAGCAGGATGTTTGAGTTCCACTGGCCCTGGCTCGGCCTGCTTCTACCGCTGCCCTTGCTGCTGCCTTTTCTGTGGCCGGACCGCCGCAGCAGGCGTGAAGAAGACCTGAAAGGTCAAAGGACCACCCTGCTACACCCCTGCCTACCGGAGCTCCGGACTGCATTCCAGGTCCGGCGACCACGCCGTCGGCTCGCCGGCTGGTTCCACACGGCCCTCCTTTATCTGCTGTGGACCGCCCTGGTCGTGGCCCTGATGCGTCCCCAATGGCTCGAGCCCCATACCCGGATCAGCACCCCGGGCTACGACCTGATGCTGGCCATGGACGCCTCCCACTCCATGGACGCCCTGGACTTCACCGTCGCCGGTCGGCAAGTGAGTCGGATGCAGGTCGTCAAAGGCGTCATGGACCGCTTCGTAGATGCCAGCAAGGGAGACCGTATCGGACTCATCGTATTCGGCAGTCAGGCCTTCGTCCTTTCACCCCTGACCGTGGACCGACGGGCCGTGCGCCAGCTACTGGCCAATGTGGCACCCAGCATCGCCGGTAAAGGCACCGCCCTGGGGGACGCCATCGCCCTGGGGGTGAAGAAGCTGCGCGAGCGCCCCGAAGGCTCCCGGGTCATGATCCTGATCGCCGACGGCGACAACTCCGCCGGAGGCTTCGCGCCCATCGAATCGGCCGCCCTGGCACGCGCGTCGGGAGTACGCATCTATGTCATCGGCGTCGGCAGCAAACAGGAAAGCATCCCCATCATGGAATACGGCGTTGTCAAATACCGAGACGACCTGACCATGGACGAGGACACCTTACAGCGCATCGCTACCATCAGCGGCGGAGCCTACTTCCGCGCTACCGACACCCGCGCCCTGGAAGAGATCTCCACCCGCATCGGCCGACTCGAGAAGACCGAGGCCAAAGCCCACACCGCCTTCCTGCCCACGCCCCTCTACCGCATCCCCTTGGGCGTGGCCTTGCTGGCCCTACTCGGGCTCGGCCTCTTCCCGGAAGGGCGCAAACGCTTCGTCACGAGGGTTGCCAGTGCTTGAAGCTGGTTTTCACTTCGAGCAGCCCGCTTGGTTCTGGGCCCTAACGACCCTGATCCCGGTGGCTATCTGGCTGTGGCGCAGCTCCGCCAAGGCCGCGCGTGGGCCCATCCACCGCTATGCCGACCCCCACTTGCTGCCGCACCTGACCGGCACCCGGGAGGTCAAAGCCACCGAACGTTGGAGCCGTTTTCTGCGCTGGTTTGTCCTCTGGACCCTGCTCATCATCGCCCTGGCCGGTCCTAGATGGGACTACGAAGACATCCGCCTCTTCCACCCCGGAAACAACCTCCTGATTCTGCTGGATATATCCCGCTCCATGCAGGTGGACGACGTGGCTCCCAGCCGTCTCGGCCGCGCCCGCCAAGAAATTCAAGACCTCATCCTACGGAACCGTCAGGTGCGCCTGGGGCTGATCGCCTTCGCCTCCGTGCCCCACGTACTCTCCCCCGTCACCGAAGACACCTATACCATCCTCAACGCGCTCCCCGCCCTGTCCACGGACTTGGCCCGCCTCCAGGGCAGTCGCCTGCACCAGGCCCTGGACCGTGCCGAAAGCCTGCTCTTCAGCCTACCGGGAAACAGCGCCCGCTCCATCCTGCTCATCTCCGATGGCGACCTGGACGAGCCGGAGCTGGCGACTCGGGTCGCAAAGCTCGCGGAACAGGGCATCCATTTCCATACCCTGGGCATCGGTACCCAGGCAGGAGCCCAGGTCCCGGCACCCAGGGGCGGATGGATCCAGGGACCCGGCGGCCGCCCCGTTCTTTCCGCCCTCGACGCCACACTCCTCCAAGAGCTAGCCAGAGCCGGCCAGGGGATATATCGCTTGGCGGACTACCGGGACCAAGATACCCAAGACATCCTGGAAGCCGCGGCGATCACCCGCCTGCCCCCGGAAGCCAGCGACGACCGCACTCGGATCTGGAACGAACGCTTCTACCTACCGGTACTGGCCCTCGCTATCCTCCTGCTACCCAGCCTCCGCCGGCGGGTCCGACGCAGGTCCATGAAATGAACAAGGTTCGATCGACGGTCGCCATCTTATCCCTGCTGGCACTGGCCTCCGGGGCCCGGGCCGACCTCTTCCTCAACCAAGAGCAAGAGGCCTACGAACACTTCCGGGCCGGCGACTACCAACAGGCCGCCGCGGAATTCGGCGACGACTACCGGCGCGGGGTAGCCCTCTATCGGTCCGGAAGCTACCAGGAAGCTGCTGCTGCCTTCAGCCGTGTACAGCGCTTGGACGTCGTCGAAGACGCCGGCTACAACCGGGGCAATGCCCGCTTTCAGCTCGGTGATTTCGTAGGTGCCGCGAAGGCTTACGAAGCTGTGTTGAGCACCGATCCGGACCACGAAGACGCCTACCACAACCTGACCCTGGCCCGGGCCATGCTCGCCCGTATCGAGCAGGAGGCCTACGAAAAAGAGAGGACAAAGAAAACCCGGCAGCAGGAAAAAGAAGAAGGGGAAGAACGCCAGGAAGACGAAGAGCAGGAAGATTGGAAGCAGAAACAACAAGAACAACAGGAACAAAAACAGAAGCCGCAAGGGCAGGAACAACAAGATCAAAAGCAGGGACAAGAGCAAGAGCAGCAAGAACAGAAACAAGGCGAACAACAAGAACAGCAAGAGCAGAAACAAGGAGAGAAGCAAGGAGAGAAGCAGGAACAGCAAAAACAACAGCAACAAGGAGAGCAACAAGAACAGCAAGAGCAGAAACAAGGAGAGAAGCAAGGAGAGAAGCAGGAACAGCAAAAACAACAGCAACAAGGAGAGCAACAGGAGCAGCAAGAACAGCAACAGGGACAAGAGCAACAAGAATCCGAGCAGCAAGGCGGATCCGGACAGCAATCCTCGGAAGGCAAGTCCGGCGAAACGAGCGAAAGCCAGGGAGAGCAGAAAGAAGACAGCGAGCAGTCCAAGGGCCAGGCTTCCGAACAGCAACAAGAAGGCAAGTCCGAGGCCCAAGCCACCGAGCCCCAAGAAGGTCGCCGAAAAGACGACCAGCAAACCGAAAGCGAAGGCGAACGGACGGAAGAACAGCAGAAAACCGAATCCGGAAAGCAATCACCCCGAAAGGAGACCCGGACGGGCGGCGAAGAGCAGCAAGAAAGCCAAAAGTCAAAAGGCGGCGAGGAGCAAGACTCCGAGCAACAGACCGAAGGCAAGAAAGAGCCGGGAATGGACGCGGAAAAGGCCAGCGACGACAGCCCCCGGAAAGACCGATCCGAACAGATCGGAGCGGATCAAGAACGCCGGGATGATGCCGGCAAAGGCGGAGAACGACCGAAGCCCGAGGACAAGACCGCCGGGGGAGAAAAGCAACGCCCCGACCAAGGGAAAGGAGAAAAAGAGCGGGGAAACGAATCTCCCGACGAGGGGGGTGAAGAAGAGAAGCCTGGAGCCGGCCAAGGTCCGGACGAGGCACAGGAGACCCCTGGCAAGGCCGAGCAGCCGTCGGACAAGCCACGATCGGACAGACCTGCGGACGGCGGTAAGACGCGATCCGACCTGTCACCGCCGGACAGGCCCTCGGAAGGAAACTGGGCAGAGGCCGTCGATCGTTTCGATCAGCTCGGTGCACAACAACCCATGTCCGACCAGCAGCTGGACGCCGAACAGGCCGCGACAACCGCCCTGGGTGGACTGCCGGTGCGTGGCCCCGGCTTGGCCATCATGGAGCAACGTCTTCAGCAGGTGGAAGGCGATCCCTCACTGCTGATGCGCAACCAGTTCATGCTCGAAGAGATGCAGCTTATGCACCGCTCCGGTGGTCCCTTGCAGGAGAGTCGACCCTGGTAGCGTTTCCCAGAGTGCCAGGGGTGTACAATTAACTGGTGTATATGGTCATTCTAAGCTCAAAGAGGAGCACCCAGGATGACCACAAGCCAGTTGAAGCAAGACGCCCTGTTTGATGAGTTCTTGCCGGGTTGCACGGACCCAAAACTGATTTTCCCCTCCGAGATCTGTGAAACTCCTTGTCAGCACTGAGCTAGACAGCGATTTCGGATTTCACGCGGGCGGCTACATCGTAACCTGCAACAAGCCTGAGCCGTGGCGTAGAGGATGGCTTCGTCGCCTACGTGGACGGTCTCAAGGGGCCTGCCCGAAACGGGGTAGTGCTTTAATTTTGTTGTGTGCCGGTGCAGCGGGTACCATGGAAAATCCCACGTTCAAGGTTTCCTTTATTCGGCAACGACAAAATTTGTAGCACTATTAAAAATTCAAGGTCCTCCGTAGTAATGGTGCGATGGTGGCCTCGGAATTCCGCGACCGAAGGCCCCTCTCCCTTGGCGGGAGAGGGGTTAGGGAGAGGGGGAGTAAACAGGGGGCCTAGGTACCGGCTCTATTCGGTGGGTGTCGATATAACGCACCTTGAGAAATTAGTAGTGTTATAACTTGGTTGCTTTCAGGTATCCATAATCTAAAGACATCTCTGACTCGGACGTTAGGTGCCAGCTTACCAGGCAATGCCTCGGAGCGGATAAACTAAGGCATCGGCCACAGCTTCGGCTTCGGCTTCGAACGGCATTTCATCTCAGGTCTTGGAGAAGCCGTTTGGGATCGATCATCATTCTCTACACCTCACTTTTCGGTCGTAGGCATTCGAATGTCTGTCATAAGACCAGATAAACACTCGTCGGATCCGATGTAATCTACATTGATTCTCGAATTCTTCGGTGATCGAAAGGTCCGCCAAGCCGATTTCACGCATTGCCATATCGGGAAATTCATTGAGCCAGCCGATCATGGCCTCCTGGTCCGGAATAGGGGTAGGCGTCCAGGGTGTGTTACCGCTAATGGCACGGCGGATTTGCTCTACAAACCGGGATGCTACTTGGCGCCGGGTTCCGCGTCTGATGCCAAAAAGGGGCAATCATGAGGTTATAAGATATACCTCGTCTGATATGGAAAGATTAGATGCCAATAGGGTCGAGCGGTGGCGAAGCACCGCAAAACGGGCGGCGTGCACCTCA
>Ga0209681_1000307_pt1 | contig 12614 bp, 4 predicted proteins | sample WorMetLIZISLAND2_3_FD_187416 | JGI IMG/M metagenome (GOLD analysis project Ga0209681, IMG submission 187416) | Marine gutless worms symbiont microbial communities from Max Planck institute for Marine Microbiology, Germany - Olavius clavatus LIZARD... ... | reverse complement strand
AATTATTATTGTTATAAATACGACAAACTCTCCGTCACCACTGACCACACCGGCACCACCATGAATTACCTAATCAGTAGTCGCACAGGCAGTACCGCAAGTCACGTCGTAATTAAGCCTGTCAGTTATTCTTGAATACCTAGAAGTGCCTGTTTCATAATGCAAGAGGTGCATTTTGAGCCTTTTTACAGGAGATAATATCTATTTTGGTGCCGGTGCGGACGGCGCGGTTGGCGGGTAATCTCTGTAATCACAGCGGCATTTATCATCCAAGTCACGTCGTAATTAGGCCTATCATTTGCATTACCTTCAAATATAATCCGTTTTCATATCGCAACACGTCGAATCCTTTTTCATACAGGAAAGACCAATATTTGGGGCCGGTGCAGACGGTGTGGCCGGTGCGGTGTTTCGTGACACCCATAGAACTGGAAGCCACTGGAGTGGAGTTGGACGAATAATAGTCCCTGAGACGATGTGCATGGTTTCGTTCAGTTGCCTGTCGACCATCTTGACGTGGGAGGAACGGCCCTATGCAGGAACACGGTACTCAGCAACAGAGTAACACAGTGCGACAGCAGACGACCGAAGAGTTTGAGCGCTGGCAGCCCAAGATGTTCCAGCTAATTTAGCATTTTAGCAATGATATTCGTGTGCTTGATTTTGGCAGCGGGCTCTGTTGCATGCTGACGGAATGTAAGGGATCTGTCCAGTGAGACCCCAAGATATACTGGGTTTTTGTTGATATGTAGATATTTAGTTCCTCTAAAGCATGCCTGTTGTCAAGATGGAATACGCTGGGTATTGTTTTGTGCTGCTTCGAATGAGTCGCCACTGGGTGCAGTAGTCTTTGAGGCTGGTGATATCCGAGTTTAAACTTTAAACCTCTTTCCGTCTCTGTGAAACTCAGGGCTTTTAGCGCACATGAGATGTCATCTTCATAGGTGAATTTTTTGAGAAACTGTTGTTGAGAGATAATTTGTGTACAGTTTGAACAGCATCCGTAAGAGAACAGAACCTTGTGGTAATCTGTTTAACTGTTTCCTCCTTGCGCTGACCTGATCATCCATGTTGAATCTGAACCGATGGTTTTGTAGCAATAAAGCCACCATGTCAACTGCCCGTCGAAATCTTGCCGATTTTGACCAAGGGACCTGTGTGCTAAGCTGTGTCATACTGCCGTTAAGTCTGGGAAAACAGCTCCAGTTTTCAAACCTTGCTGGAGGCTGGAGGCCGTTTTCAATGAACGTGGTCATTGCAGACTGCAGAGAGTTGATAACAAGTGCTTCTACCTTTGTGGAAACCAGCTTGATCTGGGGACAGTACTGCATCAAATGTTGAACTACTCTGTGAAGACTAAAGTCTATCCAATAGCTTGAAATATATGCTCCAAAGAGAGACAGTTCTGTAGCTGACTGCCAGTGAGATGTCTTTACCGGGCTTTGGAAGGTAATGACTTTCGCCTGGCCCTGACGGCATACACGTGGAAGATGGTGGTTTATGGGTATTCTAGTGAAGAATTTTCCCACAAACAGCAAGCCTTGGGAAGTTGGGACCGAGGTGAATCAGGAATTCCGGGGGGGGATGCAATCATAGCCTGGAGCTGTACCTGATTTGAGGTCACTGATCACTCTGTCAGTCTCTGTCGTGGAGACAGCGTCTGGTAACTCTGGTTTACAGCTGATATGTGAGTTCCTAAGGTATGGTAACACCTCCAATCCATTCATCACAGACGTTCTTTTTCACTGACTTATCAAGAGGAGCTCTGTCCACTGGCCACCTTTAACAGGTGAGTAGCAATTTTGTTTGTAGTGACAGGTGGATGAGACTTGGCAGGAGGATGTACTGCAGCACCCAGTCTACTTGGATTAGATTTGGAAAGGTCCAGTTTACTTGTAGTCTCCTCCCAGCATGCACCCCGAGCTGAGTCTAAAGACTCAATCATGACGTGCTCTGCGATATCCGGTCTCCCGATTCTTCATACTTTTTCAGAAGTTCAGCAGACTCTGAAGGCAGACATGGACTGTATATTGGTGTAAATCCTCTAGGGATGGAAATGAATCTTTGGCAGCTTTTGAGTATTGCCTTGCAAAACTGGCTGTATGCCTCATCAACTGGAATGCAATTGACGATTGTTGAGTGATGTATGAATTATCAGCACTGTGCACTGCACACACAGACGTTGTGCTGCACCTAGCTAACTGTAACGTTTAAATGTGGCATCCGGGTGACATCAGCGACATTCAGCCTAATTGCTGCGGCACGCTACAGTAGTTGCTGTAATTATCTAAACTACACCTCGGTGGTGCTTTTTAACTGCTGATGCAGTTGGTTGTAACCACTCAGTGACTGTGTGTGAGTTGTAGTACCAACCACTAAGTTTTCTGAACTTTTCTCTTGCGTTGTACCTTATTCAATTGACAATTTTTTGACATGGCTGCTGCTCAAAGCCGTGTTGACGTGAGTGTACATGACACAGGGGTAGAAACTCATGCAACTATCAGGAGTGATTTGGCCCCACAATATTTTCTGGCAAAGCCTGTTTGACCCAACTCTTTTTCACAAACTCCTTGACTGTAGATCAGTTTCCTCACGCTCTTCTCTTGTCTTTGCATCTCATTTTCCAGGAGCACCTGCTTCTCTTTCCCATGCCTACGGGCACCCCTGATAAGTGACTGATGACTGTTGCTATTGCGCTTAGCCGTAATATTACATTTGTGGTATAGTTCAAGTTGAATGGTGTCTGCAAATTAGTTTCACTATAAATTTGTATGATGCTATGTGGACTTAGATATCAGATGGTGGACTAAATCTGCAAGTTTTAGTGCTCGATCCCCTTAGTGCACATTGCATTATTGCCATATGATAATGCTGTCTGTCTGTCAGAGGATGTGGTTTACTTCAAAACTTAAAAAGTAATTAATATTATACGGATAATTACGATAGAGTCCTCACTCTTTGTAGCCCCAGCATTGGCAGTGTAGTCCAATGGGAATATCTCAAAATTTAGCATGGAATGAGGCTGCATTGCTCTTTGCTCACCTGGCTGTTTTCAGCAGAAAACCTGAAATATCTCAGATGATCTGAGATATTTCAGGTTTTCTGCTGAAGTCAGATGGGGCATGATAGGACCAAGATTGCTGTTGATCTTTAACTTACTATGATGTTACATACACACTTTCAGTCAGCGACCTTACACCTTGAACGGCCATTACATGCTCTTACTTCAAACTACGCGAGTCTTTCGGAGGACGTAACGAAAATTTGAATTATTGCAGACATCACGCAGTCTCATTGCGATAACACGGCTTTCTTGTTACAGTCAGTATGAACAAGACAGGGTAGAGTGTGACGTTGTGGTCAGTGTGCACTGTACTGTAAGAAAGCAGCTGGTGTGGACGCCATGCATGCAGCTACCGGCGCTTTCCTCTCAGTCCAATCCACATCCGCGCCTCTGGGCTAATTGGAACCGGCTGGCTGCACATCCGGTTAAACTTGCAGACTGAGCTGCCGAGAGTTGGAGGTCTGATTGAGTGGAGTGGAGTGTGCATCTTCTGCAGCGCCTGCCTGCCTGCGTCCGTTGATTCACCTTGATTTATTACCAGTCGGCTTCTTTTACGCTGGCGCCGGATAGTCTTAACGTCGTGTTAACGGTGGCAAGAAACTTGTCAGTTTTTGCTCGTTGTTTGCTGCGGCACCGTCTTGCTGTGAGTTTACTGTAGACTCTGGTATTATGAATTGTGATATGCGTAGAATGCATTTATGATTTTAGCCTCCTATGGAATTTCTCAGATTAGATGGAAATTGGGAATTTTCTGGCACGTTTGTACATGTATCTTAACGAAAGATTTATATACATGGTGATGGTGGTGTGCCAGAAAAACTTAAGACTGGTAACAGGGCGTATACTTTTTTATTTTAACCTGAACTTTTTATATTTATGCCAATGCCATCTAACTAAGTCAGTGTTCTAAGTTCTAACAGTCTTGTAGCTGGGCCTACTGTTACACAGAACTCGCCGTTTCTTCCCTCACAATAGCCATAACAATTGCTAGTACTTATTTCGCGGTTTCACCTTCCCAGAGGAATGGCCAGGTTGAGTTGGCGTGGGTGGCTTGGTTAAATACCAAGACAGTGTACACGAAAACGGTCTTGGTACGAATCCTACTGGGTGTGGACATCGTGGAGTAGTCTTGCTTGTGGCTGGCGCCCAGATAATTCTTACCCTTTGGTCTTTATGTATTCAGTATTTTTTACATAACGTATAGAACGGTGCATCGCTTGATTACTGCTTTATTCCGGACATTATTATTCGCTACAATGCATTAAGCTCTGAGCACATAGTACGTGGTTTGAAATTTGATCAGACATTAACGGTGAGTGAATTGTACTGGACTGGTGAACCCCGTCAGTTGGGTCTAACGACGGACGAGCGCCGTCAGTTTTGTCTCTCAACGGTGCGGCTGCCGCTTGCAGGAAATCCGAGCCTCCCGGTGCGCACTGAGCCGGCTACAGCGTCTGCGTGTCGTGCACCGCTGAAAGACAACCTGGCCTTGTTCGCGGTCCACTGTACGACTGAGAGGAAATAGCTTGCACGTGTGGACGGACTGTGTAAGCAACGACTACGAGTGCAGGACAGCACCGCCGCCGCCGCACCTGCTGGTCCGTGATGATGACGTCATACTCGACTAGAAATCAGTGGCAGCGCTCTGCTCTGTCGCTAGCTACATGTATAGCGGGGCTGACTGACGATAGTTCTGACAGGTCGATGACTGATCGCTGACACCGTCATCACATCCACATCGCTACAGCCAGTATCGCATTGCACATCTCTTCCTCTCACTGCAGCAGCCACTGGAGAAGTTAGTTTTTTTCGGGCACTGCACTGGCGGTTGTAGTATCTCCGGATGCAATGAAGTGTGCGTTCTCTGTATGCCGACATGTCAGGTGTATCCATGGTAGGATGAGACTTACTCCCTGGTGTTTCACGGTATTGTGAAATGCGTAGTATTGCGTACCTAGCTATAGTGTGTTTCAGTTTGTCACCACAGCAACGAATGCTGTGCTGTTTTATTCTTCATTTTCTCGTAACTAGTAGATAACGTGAGACTCCAGACACACATATCGCAATAACAGCGCATTTGTGGAAAATGGAACATTATTTGTATGGACAGCTGAATACTAGCGCTAGTATGCTGTGATGTATTTGAAATGCTTCTATGTTTGTAGCATAGACGTCTTAAATTAAGGTCTGACGGCGGCTATGCTCGGGTCAGCGAACTTGGGTTCATCGACCTTTTTGTTATAACTTCTTTGAAAATGAACCAATTGCCACCAAATTTTGAACATAAATTCCCAATTATGTATGGAATATTAACTGCAATTTTTTTGCACTGTGATCTAGAGCCTTTCCCGTTTTATTGTGGCCGCCCGTCATCCGGCTGGCCGAAGGCCATTGTGAAATGCTGCTGGTGATTAGAGCTTTTTTCTCGCCGCCTAATCTCGGAGGTCTCTTGGCCAATCGTCACTAAACTTTGTTCATTGTTACGTGTTCCGACGTGTTCGACGATGACTGCAGTTTATAAAACTGGATTAGAAATTTGGGGTCCTCCTCCCTCAATAAATTAGTGGCCCAAAAATGTCACAATTTTAGTGCGATTAAAGAAGTTACATCATATGCTGTTATTGGCTGCAACAATTTTGCCTCATGAATATTTTCTAACATGTTTGAAAGCCTGCAATTTATTGCAGCATATTGCATGCAAAAATAATTATTGCACATGAAACCACTGCTTAATCCTAAATACTCTGTAATGTCTTGTTTAATACATGTGGCTGTAATACTACTGTAGTCTGCTTCGTGTTGGGGCATCGTCTGTCTGTCTGTCTGGTGAGCTCTGTCCATGTAAAACGATGATAAACTATCGGGCGTACAATGGATATAATGGCGACCGGAAATGAAGTGTGTTACTGAATGCATTGGAAATAGTGTTTCCTGTGTCTGGCCTGTAATCTGATGAACGCTGTGGAGTCTAATTACTGCCCAGCGATGTGCCAGTGAGGGGCTGAATATATACTATATAGGAGCCTTCCTTTGTGTCCATTTGTATTCAGCATTGCGTGACTGGTGCACGTGTACAGTTCATAAAGACCGACAGAGTTCACAGTGACTGAATACAGCCGTGTGCGTTTTGGTGTCATTAATGCCATGGCGTGTGGGCGTGTTGTGGGCCTGCAGTGGTAGCTAGTGAGTGTGAGTGACCTCCAAATGTCAGTATCATTCCGTTCACAACGCTACTGCATAGTATGCCTTTAACTGGTTCTGATTGTATTGCTTGGGAGCTTCATGTTTTCATTCATCCTCAGTATCCGCTATAACTAACTGCAGCACTTGTTCCCTGTTCTCCCGCCGGACATTACCCGCCTTTTCATTCAAAGACCTATCACCCCCGACCCTCTCCCCCCGTAATGTGACATGATTGTACTTTGCATTAATTTCAGGTACAGCACCGGTCTTCAGTTTATCACTGTCAGTTTCATGTAGTTTATCTGGTGAACTGCTGCTTGATTCATATTTGTATGGTTTGTGTGGTCGTTGACCTGACCTGAGCACAGTGTGCTTTGGCAGGTGCCTGACCCTGACCTGCTTTGCCATTGACAACATTCATCAATGAGATTCTGTGCAGTGTGGCCCATTAATCGGTTAATACGTTAATTCTGACATGTTTTTCTGATAGCGTGTTTGAAAGATCTGATATCAAGGTTGCCGAGTATTATGCACGCGGCAAAAGGGACAGGAGTTCCGCTATATTGGCTTATATTGATTGCAGTATTGATTGCAATATATTGATTGTAATGACATCTGTTGTGTTACGGCATATTAAAAAGGAGCTGTCAGTCAAAATTGTGTAAAATACTGCAGAAAGTGGGTGTATGCCATATAGAAGAATGTTTGTCGGAAAATCCTCTGAAGACTGGTTAATAACTTGCTGAGGAAAACCGTTACACTAGTTTGGAAATTAAGACGAGGAAGTCCTAAATTTTCTAATATATCTGGTTGCAGTGTACGGTTATACCTAGCTATTATCTTTCACGTCAAAGGAGAAAGGTTGTGACTCTTGGTCATTGAAAGATGCCGACTTAAAGCAGTTAGTTAGAAGGCTTCAAAATGCTGACGGTACTGTGCGTCAGCTGTGCGCAGAACTAACTAATAAGCAGTGGATAAATTGGATAATATACACGCCGTTTTAGACTCGTTTATGTATGACCATTGTATCGGCAGGTAACTTTTGCACTGTGATTCTTGTCGACCACATAGATGATGCAGTATTTCTAATTTTCCAGTGTCTTGACTCAGGAATGGTTATGAAATGTTCCAGAGTGCATCCGGTTAGCGGACAGGCTACAGTGGAGTAACTGTTGTTTTTATCGCTGTCCACCGACCCTCAACAGCGAGGTCAGAGGTTGTGGTATAAGTAAGTTATTGAACTGAGTAAAACATAGTGGCAGCCGAGGAGGACTGGTGTATACTTATGTTGGTATACTGGAGTCCACAGTCTGCCTGTCGACCAGTGATTGTTGACTGTTTCAAGTGCGCCTACGTGATAATCAATGGATGCCGGTATTCGTTGGCGTCGTCGTCGTCGTTACGACCGTCTGATGCTTCACCCGTGGACATCACATGGACATCTGCTGCTCATACTAGACTGCTCGATCTTATTGCCGGAGATCCACTTGTCGTTGGTTGAATGATTGCGTCTGTCGCACACCGGCCAGTGCGCTCTATAGCTACTCCACGGGGTATATGCATTTACTGAGAAATGTACCGGGGAAGGGGGGCTGTAGTCAAACGTTTATTGACCAGGTGATTATTTTCACTGTCGTCGTTTGCAATGCATCATTGAGCCTAGTGGCGTTCCAGCATCATCTAATCATCTGTAGTACATCAGTTCACAAGTTCATCCATCAGTTGCCTCGCATCCACCAGTTGGACGGACCAATTATCTCTGCAGGGGTTGATGACGCTGTGCCCGGCATAATGCGCTGAGTACCACTGTAATTGGTAGCCTGGTTAAGTGGTTATTTATCTTCTTGCATAAGTCATATGGTGCACAAGTGCATAAAATGAGTTACATGAACAACGTATTCTAATGCAACAAGAAAGCTGAGCTACCGCAAAGATGACCACGGGTGCCCTGAAAATTTTCGAGAGTCCCTGACCGGCTACTTTTCCCGAAATTTTTAATGGGCGGACGGACAGACGACATGCGATCGCAAGACTGCGCTTTGCGCAATAGTGCATCGCGCAGTAAAAATTAGTGATCACTATCGAAATGTTTGAAAAGTCTGAAAAATTGCTGGCAGTAGAGAAACTGCTTATAAGTGTAATTTCCGTAACGATCACGGATCACCTGTGTGTATATTTCGCTCAAAGTAGATTTTACTGCGTCCCTCTAGTAGCCTAACATTTTGCATGCTTTGCCGTTTGCCGTTGACAAACTCAAGATGACAGATAATGTCGCCTGGTTAACATCATGTATAACCCTTGCTCCTGCTTCTGTAGATAAGCACTGCGTGTTGTTTAATGTCAAGCAGTATATTTATGAACTTTTCCACTAAATACCTAGCTAGTGGTACTGTGGTTATGTTACATGTACTGTACAGGTTTCAATGGTAAGGGGAGCGGTAGACGAGGTTTTTCTGTGGCAGCTGTTTTTAAGATATATGTCGGGGTGTAAGTGTTGCAGCAAACAGCCATGTTTTAAAATTATTAATGCAGTGATAGTAAAAGTGTCAGGTGGGCGGATTGCGTGGTCGTGAATCCATTCTGATTTCCCCAGAACAGAAGTTCGTGGAAAGTCCAGTCCTCACGAGGCGTAGTCAGGGGAGCCTTGGGGACCTCCAAAAATCAGAAAGCAGACCTCATCACATAAAACTTCTGTTGTGAACAAAACAGAAACCACAATTTTTTTCATCTGGTTTTCTTATGAAATACATTTGTTAAATTGTGCCAAATTTCTTTATTTTCCGCCCCGAACCCCAGTGACCTCCAGGTATCAGGGTGCCCTGAAGACATTCCTAGATACGCCTGTGACAAAGTCGTTTTGCTGTGTGATTTAACTGGTCACCTGTTGACAGATCACATGTCACGCCAACGATTCATAAGTTATTCTTTACATCACAAAGATTTGCTTGTTCACGTTCAGTTTGAAATAAATTAATGAACATTTTAAATATAAACATAACATGGAATGAACACGTAGGTAGAGTCGTTTTGTTGTATTAGAATGTTAGCAGCGTCACTCAACTTTGATTAGATGAAGAAGAATATAGGTCGGTTCAATGATACTTCAATCGTTTGCTGTTGTTGATCTGGGTCATGCTTGATGTGACCTATATGTCTTGAATTCGTCAGTATTAAGGTATTCCAGCCTTTTTTGAGCACACCTTTGCTGTACGTCTTGGAAGTACAGTACGTGATTGCTCTATAGCGGCCTGTAGTGTAGTGACAACCAGTGGATTCAGGCAGCACTGGGCCTACGTGTTAGTGTGTACAGTGGGATTGGCCGTGCTTGGTGACTTAGTTGCTAGATCACCTTGGTGAACCATGAATCTACTGACATGGTAACGTTCTGGTGCTGATGCCGTGTGTATGACACTATGGGCAGCAGCATTGGAAATGTGGCTTTACACCACCATAAAGTAATAATTATACTCAAGCAACAAAAATTCATCTCTTTTAGCATAGCTTGCGAGTTGCGAGTAGAGTATATGATATGTTCATTGCAGTCCAGCACTGATTCGTAAGTTGTTAGTTAAGTTCTTTGCTCAGTTACTGTTGGCTTTTTGTTTTTGGCTTTATTGGTTTTTTGATGCCTCTTGGCGAAATAAAGATGTGTATAGAACTGGAGCCAGTTGTAATGTATCACGTCAAAACAAAGTAGAAATGTGGCCATTTCAGTGAAACTGTGAAAGTGGACAAAACAGCAATGCGGCAAGTTCTTTTGGTTGACAAAACCGTGTGATGAAAAAGTAATTAACGTTGATTGATTGATTATATTGGTGGACTACTCAGGGACTTGTCCTTGAGGCGTTGCAGTAGCCTGTAGAAGCTGTGGAGGCTTGTGGCAACAGAGCAGATGCACTGAGTTGCCGAGATGCTGGTGCAGTAGACGTGATGTATTGTTTGACAAATTTATGCTGGCTGTTAGTGTTACCGTGCTTCTGATTTATTGGCCACGTTTTTAACGTTGCTTGATATACACACGAGGCTTGTTGCTTGTTTCATATGCTGGTATTGATCTTACCAGTAACTATGCATGGTGTCCTTTGTTAGTGTGGCATTGTGATCATTTGTATACTTGCTGTTGATGGCCGGATTGTCACATTCAGGACAACAAAGGGCTCAGATTTTTCATTTTCACGCTTAGGCTAATGATACTAATATTTTAAAGAAAGCTCTCGCTGTAGATACACATGGTCACCTGCTGTGCTGCAGCACACTTTCATGTGCAAAATTGAGCATATGTCACTGAAAACTGAAGTGCTCTGGAAATGAAACTCTCTGACCAAAACGTGTATCCAGAACGTTCCTTGGTCATAATTGCTGTGCTCAGTTGGCATGGGATAATCGCTGAGGCTGAAATTCGATTTTGAGAAATTAGGGGAATTCGCTAACTTTTTTCAGCTTTTGTTTAACCTGACTGGCGTTTGGAGTTGTGTTTCCCTCAAAAATTATTGTTGAAGCCGAAGCCCGTTGTGAAAATTTATATATCAGTGTTGCGTATATATACTTTTGTGATCTCCCGAAGCCTACCTTTTATAAACATTTTATTTAAAAAAAATGCCCACAAGGTTCCACATATTCCTGCTGATAGACAGACAGACAGTGCACTAACAAGCCGCAGATATAATAAGCCAGTTGTTGGAAATAACATTGTCACTGTTAGTGAAGGGCAGAAAATTTAATTTCAGGCATTTCACTGCCGTCTAAGTTTATTTAGTTAGCACGCGTACTGGAGTTGGTTAACACGGGTACCTGTCATGTAAAGTGTGATACAAGTACTACTGCCTGACAGAGTTGCCGCATAACTTAACCGGCGGCGGAGCCTCTGCCTTGAAGGGGATGGCCGCGTTTATTATGGTAGTCAACAGCCTCAGTGTGGACTTCGTGATCGTGATTCTATATTTAGAGTTCTGCACTGCTAACGTCCTTGACATACTTATATACTACTACTGTTGATAATATCCAGTGGTGTGGCTGTCTGCCTAAAACTAAACATAGCGGTTGTTACTTGCTCTACACAAAATGTCATTTCAACACTAAAGACGTGTATAAATTCACATTATTATTATTATTATTATTATTATTATTATTCTAATTAAAAGACAGTATGCCATTTAGCATATTGTATATGATCAGCCTTGGTGGTAGTTAGACCGGTATTTAGAGCTGTTAAATTAAATTAGCACATTAACAAACATTTTAAGGCTTTAAATGTGATTTAAAAATTTAAGTCGTTAAAGATTTTAGTGCAGTGGCAAAAATCACTTTGTAATTTTCAGTTCTGTGTTTTCCTTAATAAGTTGGCTATTATGTATGTTGAGCATTTTCCTTTAAAAACCAGATGCACTTAAAACTATGTGACTGAAATAATTAATTATGCAGTCATTATAATTTTTTTAAAATCGCTTAAAGGCCTGCCAGTAGTGCGTGTCCGTGGCTGAAATATTGAAAAGAAATATCGTCACCATCGTCACTGTCTGTTGAATGGTGGGGACTGTAAATGATATAGGACTTGAAAGGTTAATTGCTGAGTGAGAGAGAGTCGTCGCCAGAGGAAGGCAGTGCACTGTGCACCTAAGTTGATTGCTTGTGCCTCACGCCGTCACGCGGTGACAGAGTGCTGTGGTCGTAATGTAGTGTATGGTGTATGATAGCAGTAGTGTACGCCCACACACGTTTTGTGGCCCATCCCATACCACCCTTAAACTAGCAATTTCCAATGCCAGCCCAGCAATTCAAAAGGAAAAGGTTTCATTTATGAAACCTCTGGGAGACCACGACTACCGCCTATTACAGTTAAACACAGATTAAGTCGCTCCGGCTGCGTTTCTTTGGACACCTTGCTCGTACCGCTCCCGAGCAGGACGATCACCGTGTCATTGCTGCCGCACTTAGACCACCTGCTGGTTGGAGAAGGCCTGTATGTCACCGGAGAACTACCTGGCTGAGTGAGGACAGTCGATTGAATGGATGATGACCTTCAGTCCTTTGAACTGCGGGATCCACACGGCTTGGAGGAAAGCAAGAGTTAGGGACGTGTGGCTTCAAGTCGTCAGTGCTGCAACGCTCCATCATAGAGTTCGCCAATAAAGAATACTACTACTACTACACATTTTGATTTATCGCCCAGTTTTTCTACGGTAACTCCGGGTTAGGCCGGCTCCCAAAAGTCACTTGTGGGAAGTCTTGAAGGACTTTTCACAGGCCAGATGCCCTTTCCTGATACCCAGTCATCAGCATCAGAGCACTGAGCCCTCGAAAATGATGGTAAAACGGTGCGTGCAAACCAGAGGAATATCAGCCATGTGTCGGACGGGCCCAGGCCCAC
>Ga0209681_1000306_pt1 | contig 12654 bp, 8 predicted proteins | sample WorMetLIZISLAND2_3_FD_187416 | JGI IMG/M metagenome (GOLD analysis project Ga0209681, IMG submission 187416) | Marine gutless worms symbiont microbial communities from Max Planck institute for Marine Microbiology, Germany - Olavius clavatus LIZARD... ... | reverse complement strand
GATGCGAACAAAAGCCCTTTAAAAATTTGGGAGAATAGGGAGCGTGGGCGAATGCAGTGACTCCCCAACTTTTTGAAGTACCCCCTATTATCTCAGGAATGGGTAAAGCTACGAACGTCAAATTTGGCAGATATGTTCAGAGGGTCCGTACGAACAAAAGCCAATTAAACATTTGCGATGAAATGGAGCATGGGCGTATACAGGGACTGCCCAAATTTTTTTTGAGTACCCCCTATTATCTCAGGAACGGGAAAACTACGAACTTAACTTTTGTACGCACATTCTTAGTATCAATCGGAACAAAAGTCCATTACAAATTTCTGGAAAAGTAGCTGGGTGCGTAGTGAGGACTCTGAAAAACTTTTCAGGGCACCCATCTATTGGGCGCATCGCGCGGTCTTCTTTGCGATAGCTCAGCTGTCTTGTTTTTATATTACTGTCATATAGTGTAAACAAGTATCTTGAAAAAATGAAGTACTGAGTGAAAAATACGAGTTCGTTGAAGGGCTGCCTGTGCCATGGCACAATGGCCAGTGGCCAGTCGCAAGAATTATAATTCTTGGCCAGTGACGTTGTTGCCACATATAAATTGTTTCCATGCTGGCTATCTCAATGAGACACGGGGACGTGTTCTGTCAACCAATTTTGTAAACTGTAAATTATCACATGAAAGGCCAACTCCATTTACTTCGAAACCTGGATGGATAAACAGGCTAAAAACTACAGTTACTGCTGCAAATAATATTTCTTCTCTGGTTACACATGGATTGCAAATGCAATAAACTGCACAATAGACCTGTGATCAAATAACAGAATAGAATCAGATATTATTACACAAGACATTAACGATAAACTCTATAATTTTACACAACATAAAAGCCTACACAGACAATGTGTTAAATGGCAGTGCTATGTCACAGCAACTGTTAAGAAATCCAAATACAATATAAAAGAAACACAATGCACAACCTGTATAACACTACAAAGCTACAATAAACATAATGCATTAAATATTTGTCGCGCAACCAGCTGATCATTGTCTTCACAGTACAGACTACATAATAATAAGATTAAGAGGCAACTTATAAAAATAAAACAAGCTCAAATACTGGATTATGTACTGTAAACATTCATAAAACCAACGAATAAAAGTTAAACATATTTGCGTACGAAATATGTTAAAAGTATTTGCTCATGAAATACAACTTACTTCTACTACTACTTCTGCTATTACTATGACTACAACTTTTGATTTTTATTCAGTTTGCCACTTAAGAGTCACTGCTAGCTAAACTGGATCCTCAATGCAGAATCTCTGGGAATTGCTCAGGCACATAGCCATGGGAACAAATTTGTGCAAAAAATCTAACGAGCCTCATCTAAGCAGCTATCAGTTTATAATATGCACAGTAATGTAAGCAGCTGCCTCCGAAATGTAACAGTGCAAAACAATTTTGTCACGCACCAAAGTTAAAAAAAATTAAATCTGTTCTTTGGCCCCAAAATTTCCTTACCCCCAAAATTGTGACTGGCTACATGCCTGGAATTGCTACAGTAGGTTTTATAGACCAGATGCACTGTTATCCCAACCACGTCATAGCACTGTAGACTACAAATACAAATGACACAAAAATTTAGAACTTGAGACTGTCATCTGAACAGACATTTCACTTGGGAAACAATCACAGTATTTACCTAAGAAGCAAACAAGCTTGACCTAAATAATACATAAATATTTACAGAAATTAATAGAACAGAGACAGATTGAGGTCAGACGATCTTGCAATCTAAGACAATAAAATGAACGTATTATTAACTGAACTGCTTTAAATATTCTAAGAAGAAAGGGCGAAATACTGCAGTCACTAATGTCTCAAGGAGCACACAGATATAAGAAAGGGTACCTGAGCACAGGTGCTCCAGATAAAACGTAATGTCGCCATTACTTTAAAATCGACAATAACTTGTTTAAAAAGACACTATAGTTAAAAATCACAATAACAAACCAGTTGATGTTCATGTAACATAACAACAAATGGAACGATTCAGTACACATTAACATAAACATGAACAACATGCTGAAGTGAGAAGGCTTAACTGTCTTCATCTGTCAGTTTACTTGAGCTGTGCCGACTAACAGACAGCCCGTTACTGGACTGGCCCATCTGTTGATCGAGGCAACGTCTCGTAGATGATCGATTTCTGACAGTTTTCTGCAGCGTTTCAGACCCATCTAGTAGCGGTGACGTCATCAGATGTGCTATGCTATGCTGTGACACATCTGGTGAAAATGACTCCGCACAGCCAGGCACGGACGTTCTCTTCCGAGATGATCCAGAGACTGACAAGCACGGACTTTCTCCAGCAAATGACTTCGCTTGTTTCTTTCCAAAAATCTGAGATGCTGAAACAGAATCACTCGCAGAGTGCTGATCGGTCTGAGTTGGCAAATCAACAGCCACCGCACTTGAAATTGTTGGGAAAACCGGCGATGGGCAACATTCTGTTTCTGAGATATGTCCCAGAGACTGGAATCCAGAACTGCATTTCCTGCCAAGCAGGTTTTTCCGGGTGACCATCAGATCAACATCATTTGATGAAGACTCAGACTCGACACCCGAAGAACCAAGGTGCCGAAGTACATCTGAATTAACTTTATCACTATGGCCTACGATTGCAGCATCCTGAGACTCAACATCACAGCCAAATGACAATGCAGTCCAAGAATACACGTGACTACGGGTGTTACGACTTGGTGAATCCGAATCAAGATGGGACAGACTGCATGCCATCGATCTTGGTGGGGACGCAACAACTGCAGTTGAAGTACAAGGCTCAACCATTTTAACAGGACTTCTAAAGTGACTACGGGTGTTACGACTTGGTGAATCCAGATCAAGATCGGACAGACTGCATGTCATCGATCTTGGTGGGGACGCAACAACTGCAGTTGAAGTACAAGGCTCAACCATTTTAACAGGACTTCTAAAGTCCTGTGAGGCACAGGATCCAATATTTCTGACTGGGCTTTTTAAGTTCAGTTTTCTTGGCAGGTTAGTGCTAGACTTGTCTGATGCAGTCCAAGAATAGACGTGACTACGGGTGTTACGACTTGGTGAATCCAGATCAAGATGGGACAGACTGCATGCCATTGATCTCGGTGGGGACGCAACAACTGCAGTTGAAGTGCAAGGCCCAACTATTTTAACAGGACTTCTGAAGTCCAGTGAGGCACAAGATCCAACATTTCTGACTGGGCTTTTTAAGTCCAGTTTTCTTGGCAGGTTAGTGCTCGACTTGTCTGACGGTGATGGACTTAAGAGTGACCTAAATAAGGCTTTTGGAGTAATTCTCCGAGGTGAGGTCAACCAGCTGCCAGCAACGTATGTGCTGTCAAATTTCTGTGATGGTGGACTCAATAGTTTCTGTGTCATCCGCTCTTCCAACTTTGTATATTTTGAGACATTACGAGACGGGTTTTCTGAGTAAAACGAGGACCGTCTCACCAACTGTGACATTTGCAGTGAATCTGGAATGGCTGAATATAGTGCAAATTTATCAGGAGATTCTTCTATGACAGTGTCTGTTGGACCAAGCTTCATTCTCTTGCGTCTTAGCTCTGTCTTCATTAATAGGCTGTGTCCTTGTTTATGTGCTGGGGTCTCAGCGACAACAGGAGTCTTCTTTAAACGGCAAGCTGCAACAGCGACAGCCGGAAATGAGATTCAAAAATCTACACATTAACAAAAAGACTAAGTAAAAGTTTAATACACTGATAATTACAATAATGATAATAATACTCATAACAACAACAACAATAACAATAATGATAAATGTTTACAGTCCTGTCATCAGGGCACAGCCACTGAAGAGTTCACCTGATAAATGTACAACAGTGCCAAGAGTCTGCAGACCTACAGACCAAGCCAACTGGATTGGGCCTAAGTCCAAGAGTAGGAGTAAACCACATCCAACATTGCCATGTTACACACTACTCAGTCTGAAAGCTGACATTTATTTCAACTTCCATCACAGGGTAGAAAGCCGAGCCCATCTTGGTGGCTGGTTACATAGCAAGACTGTTAATCTTCATTAATCTTAATCTTAATCTTGATTTCATATGACATGTATTTAAATGGTATGCATTGAATTCAGTGCAACTTCAGCCCATAATAAAAATAGCAAAAATATGTCTGCTATAATATAAAACCATAATATAAAACAGCCTTTATGCAAGGGCTTAATATGGTACCATAGAAATGCATTTAATGTGATACATCCTAAAAACGGCTCTTAAGTCAAAGAATATTTTAAAATGCCACAAATAATCCCGCACAATTGACAAAAACAAATACCGTAAAACTTATCCTTGAAAGACCCCAGCTCCTATTAGAACAAGCTACTTCTGCCCCCAGCTTGTATTAGAGACCCGGCTTCTATTTGAGACATGGCTTCTATTTTATGGTATGCTGACCATGTGATTCAGGTACTCACTACTTATAACTGTGAACAATGACAAGGATTTACCGCAAAACAAACCTGTAATGTAACACAGACGACAACATTGCTAATAACATATCCAAACAACCACTACAGTGGACACTGCAGGGACATAGAAGAAGCCAACCACAGAAGAGCTGGTAAAGACATGTTGAAAGAAATGTGGACATCAGGTTTTAAGTACTGCTGTGGGAAGATATATGTAGCAGCACAAAACACAGCTGGATGAAGATCAATGGTCAATAAAACTGACAAGACATAAGTAAATAAATAAGTAAGCATGATATTAACAGTTACATTTTGTTGGCGTCCTGTGCTGTCTGCCACCAGATGATGCAGCAGAACCGTTCAATGGCAACACAGGAAGTGAAAAACGACGGGAATGTACTTCAGTTTGTTCCGAGTCATCCGTCTCAAACAACATCCGGCGTACAACTCTCGCGCTTCCATTCTCCGCAACTGATGATGATGCTGCTCATACAAAAATGTCAACATACCTTTACATCTGCTTAATAATTACGCATAAATATCTTAAGGCTACTGACATATCCGACATATACCAGGCGTCACTTGGTGTAACCACATCACAAACACAAAGGACTGGACTCGAACTAGCTAAACATCTATCAGTGAGACCATAGAAGAATGGCAATGCCAGGCCACGTGTCAAGAATGTCACCTTCAGCGGACGCACGGAGTCATCTATCAGCACCTGCTTCATGACTGGCGTATACGACCTGGTAAACCATGTCAGACCTGGCTGGCTACCATACTTCATGATTTGCAGCAACTTGATGCTAATCTCAATTATGTTCCACATCTTGCTGTGGATAGGAGCGACTCATGGTGCCACGCACCATTCTGTGCATGCTCCTGATGATGATGATTGACATACACACAGGGTTCATAGCAAACTGAAAGGACAAAATTCAAGGACTTTTGAAGGACTTTCAAGGACCCAAAATTGCAGTTTTCAAGTACCAAAAGTATCGATAAAAAGATATATCATACTCGCGCTACATCAAAATTTACAGTGAAATATATACTTTAGTGTACTCACCAATACTGCATTAATTTCACGACTGACCACAACTGACCATAATCATCACTGCCAGTTAACAGACCATGATATAGTTGATCAACCCTGTGACTGCTATCAAAAAACTGAGACTTGGGAAGTTTTGTTAAGTAAGCAAGTGAACTATAACCAAGTAGTGATGGAATGCCAAATTTTACAAGAATGCTTTCTTCAAAATTTCAATATTCAAAAATTTCAAAATATGGATCTTTAAATTCGTAGACTTTTCAAGGACTTTCAAGGACTTTAAAGGACCTACTCTGTTTTCAAGGACTGTCAAGGGCCTGGAATTTTTTTCCAAAATTCAAGGACTTTCAAGGACCCTATGAACCCTGTACACACGACACATCCATATGGATTTATTATAAGTTCAGCAGTGACTGGTGATAACGTTTCTTACAGTGAATGGCCGCAAACCAAAACTGATAAATGAGCAAATCGCATTAGATGGCAGTGAACATCCACCTGTAAAAACATGTCGATTAATCCTTCAGTGCTTCGATGCTGTTGGATGGGTGAGAGGAAGGGCATCCTTAAGGGGACAATTGGCTAACCCAGGTTCACCTGGCAAATGGCCAGTTAACAGAGTAACCTAGAAAATCTCCAAGAAGAATGGAATGGTTAAGATAAAATGTGTTAAAATGTGAATACTACTTTGTGTGTTTAAAAAAACTACACAAACTGGTTTATCTGAGCTGCACTGCACTCAAGTAGATAACGTTTTGAGTCTCTCTTCTGGCAGAACATACTATGAGGCAGGAGAAAGGAAATTAAGGCATAAATCTGCTTCAGAAAAGAAACTGTGTGCGTACCTCTTGTTGTGACACTTCCACTGCTGGCTACACGAGCAGAACGTCGTGACGGCTCCTGCAGTCACACACAGCATCACACGACTGTCACACAAGCCTACTAAACACAAAAGTGCATGAGCAGCATTTGACACATAATGGGTCATTTCGGAGACGAGTCTTTGCAGGCAATTACTTGTACCGGTACTGACAATGCAAAACAAACAAGAGAAAATACACCAAAAAACACAGGAAAATAAATAAACTGCTCTAGGTAAGAGAAACACACAAAAAACGCTAAACTAAACCTAAACCAAAAGGCCCCCAGTACACCCGTAATAATTGCTCATATGTGTGTGGTTATAACTGTGTATAATTGTGGTACACAGTACAGCACTGAACAGTTCCGATAATCTTCCCTCTTATCCTCCATACAAACAGAAAACACACCACACATACAATTATACAATGGTCCATGCATGCAAGCATTATCAGCTATTCACAATGATACTTGGCTGACGTACCGATGGCTTTTTGGATGGTATCGCAATCTGCCTTTGTGCCGTTATGTTGAACGTAAGACTTCGAGCAAGTTTCCTATACACATCAACACCACATTCCCAGGGGTAATACACCCATCTACAGCATCACGGTCAAATTGTAAACAGAACATTTTGCACTGCCATCTTAACACACACTCACACCTATAAACGTGAACTCCTCAGCTGGCACAGTTCAAGTAAAAAAAACGTGCACAAATGCACAAAATATCCCACACTGAACCTAAACCTGGTATAATATGGGCTTTTAAGTGGAGAGATTTAACCATCAGCAGAAAATGCGTTAAAAACACACTGAAATTTCATCAGATTCTGCCACACTGTTAATCACCACGCCACATGCATACACTGATTTACTCCATTCAGCGAGTACTTCAGTTGTAGAGACATGAGTCCTGAGTTACACTGACTAGAATCATTTCCACGTTTTCCACATAAAAGCACAATGGTGTATCCTGCACACAAAGTGGAATGACTTCACCACTAATGAGTCAGATGTAAGACAGCGATGAAACTGGCCAACATTCCAATCAATCACTGCTGACTGCAGACATGCTCTGCTAGATCACATAGATCCAAGACACCCTGAACTCTGGCAGTGTATTGACAATGTTCATAGACTCCACACAGACCTAGAAACGGCCACCGGGATATGCATGTAAATTTTGGTTGCATCAAGTTTTAACGGCCCAAGACTGTACAACTGAAGTGACCTGGTGCCTAATTACTAAAACATCTTACGATTTCTCACAGGATTATCTCAAGTTAGATCACAAGCCTATTATAAGTTCTCAACTTACAGGTATGATACCATATGATTAATCTTACAGTGATCGTAAGTTAATTACAAAAAGCGATTTTAGGACATCTTAACTTTATTGTAAGCTTGAAATACAACCTATCGTAAATCATTGTCATATGCTAAGATTATCATAAGATGTTTTTGTAATTAGGCGCCTGGTCATCAACACATGATCAAGCTTCATGGAGAGGGCCTACGATCCTCGGTGTTTACTGGATACCGAGACGCATGCTGTGGGGAGGACATCAGCACATGCAACTGTATATTGGCACTGAGTAAGTGAGTAAGCAGTTTCTTAACAGCACATCAGCCAAATATAGGCTACATTCTGCCATACAAATAAAACCACAAAGACAGACAGAGTGTGTAAATTAGGCTCTCCAGGCAGATCAAAATCAAACATCAATATGTAAATATGGGAGCTGATAACGTTAGCGTGACATGATGTTTAACAAATGGAGTGTTTGCAACCGTGCAGTCAATTAATACAAAAAAACCACTGTCAACTAACTAAGTCAAGTAGCCTTTAATATGATAGTGGCAAGTGCACTATCGTATCGTACAAACGGAATACAAAAATACTGCGCAATACAATGTGAGAGTACATAACACATATAAACAGATGATAAAAAATATTAGGCCTATAAAACTGTTCATGTTACTACTACAACTACAACATAGTGGTGGCATACCTAGGATGGTTCTTTGTGGTTTTGGTCTGACCTATGTCTGCCGATGATGACTGATAGGACATTACAGCATCGGTCGATGGTAAAGGAACACTCAGGTCATGTTCACAGCTGTCTGGTGTCCGCAGATGTTCCAGCTCAGGTGGAACCGGCAGAACCAACTCACAGTAAATCTGATACAGGAGACGTGATGCTGACTCCACATAGCTGAACACAACAAGAATCAGCCAATCACCTTCACACTTTTCACAGGCAATGAAATGCATTAAGTCAGCATGTCCTATGAGCAAACCTACGATAATTCATAAGTGCCACCATGGGAGTTGTAAGGTTGATATTGCAATGGAACTCTGCAATAAATATCTACTGCCAGCACACATGTCACTCTACCCTGCCAATTTCTTTATATTTTGTTTTCGACTAAATATGCCTAAATATAAACCAGTTCATTAGGTAGGCTGGTCACATTTCTAGCCGTGAGCAAAATTAATAAATACACATATTGATTATTGCATTCCATACGTTTGATAACTATAAAGACGTAAGCTACACTTCATTAAAAGTATATAAAAACATTTCCTAAATATCAATTGTATAGAAATATCCAGAAAAAACATACAGGAAACATCGGACACTTTTGCATTCAATAATATAAACAATTAAACAAAGAAGTTGCCTACTTTGCCAGGACAACAACAGCCAGATACTGAGAGAGAAATGCCGGGTCTTTCATCAATGACAACATCCGAAGCATTGACACCAACTACCATTACAAACACAAATATACTCCATATGTCACATTATGCTGTTTCAACACAGTGGAAAGCAAAGTTTGCACCATCAACGAACCAGCTACAACATTTCATAAGTATTTCACCAACGAATAACAACTTTAAATGCATCTACAAATAAAATAAAGATGGTATACCAACTCTTGATATCTAGGTGAGTTGTTACATTTTGTACAGCGAAGACTCATCGTATCACCAAAAGTGTCTTTAAACCAACTGAATCATCATAATTCCTTGACGGTTTCTTGCTATTACATTACACTGCAAATTTTATGACGTGGCCCAAGTAAAAAACCACAAGGACCATGAAGAAAGACTAAAGCAAAATATCAGGATAAGACTGACTAAATAAAAATGTTTTAAGTTCTTGGCAATAATGTCTGTTGGCAAACTGTTCCACAACCGAGCACCAGCAGTGGTGAAAGTTCGGTCTCCAACAGTTGCACACTGTGACTGGCAGACATCCAGCTGATGGGTCCGTGATGACCTCAAACGTCGCCTGGATGGCATGTCAGACAACTGTCGGAGGTCTGCAGCTATGGCCATTATGTGTCCACAGAAAGCTTAAAGTAAGCAATCAGTACACTTACAGACTGCACATTAATAATCAATTATAGCATACTTGCAAGTTGCATTCAGAGTAAAAGTGTAGTCTTTAACAGTTGTCTGAACCATACAAGCCTGCGCAAATGACGGTGCCATATAAGCAATGCTGATCACCTGAGTCAATACATTACTGTTATCTATTACTGCTTAGTTACAGCACACTTAAAATTCAGAGAATTACTACGTATTTCAGATAAGATTCACTTCCATACAAATTGCAGTTGATCAGCAAATATGCACACTGCCATTTTGGAGCAAATACATTAGACAAAAAAAAACATTCTGTTGATATAAAATAATTAAATATTATTAACACCTCTTCAAGTGTTTCGCTGTTCTTGGAAGCTGTTTTGTCACTGTCACTGGGGTCACTGCAGACAGCTTCAATCTCGAGCCTCAGTAAGATCTGCACCTGATACCTGTAGCCAACAAGCAGTGACCAACGATTACTGTCAATGGCAGGAGAATCTTATGTAGACATACAGTGATCCTATTTAGACGTACAAATAAAATTTTATACGTTAAAATAGACAGACAGGCAGTTTGACAGATGGATCGACACTCGCCTGACCTGTCCAGGGCCTTACATACATCAGTTCACTGGAGGCACCGCACAGGACGTCTGTGTCACACCTGGCTTCGGACCCTGGAATCAGGCCTTCAGCCACTCAATCATGGCCTGAACACAGCATGGTGACACGCCCAGGACAGAGGACACTGGAAGCAGCTCGTGGAAATGGCTATGCTCCAGTCATGCTCCATCACACCCGTGATTATGATAATGATGACCGACAGTTACATATAGGCAATGAAACAAAAAACAACACTGCTATGCATCTCTAGTATTCATTAAGCACCTGCAAAAATAGTACAAGGTGCTGCAACATGACCTGTTCAACACAGCTGCACAGACTGAATGCAAGACTTCAGCCAAGATGTTAGCACTGACATGGTGGGAAGATAACTTGTTAACAGCCGAAGTCAACAGCAACAACTACATGGCTTCAATCCCCAATAACAGGGGTGACACGTGATCAAGTTAAACTTTACCAGAAACGTGCACAAGTTTCTTGAGCATGTGTCATGCTTTCTTGCGCAAGTATTTTCTGGTACCATAAACTTGCTCCAAATAGAATACAGCTGTATTCGGTGCAGAAACTTGTACCAGATTATTCAGTGTGTGACAGTGTCACCCCTATCCAGTGCCACAAAAATATGTCCTTTAGTACACCGTAATGTCTACTACCTGTGAGATCCTTCTGGGGACAAGCTGATCAACAGATATTTATTGCACTCAAACACAACCGCATTCACCCCCTTCATCCACCCCTACCATCAGAGTGCATCACATCATACCTCACCCGTGTTCGTGTACATAACTATGAGCTCCCTTCCAAAACTCATGCTACTTATCAGTGAAATTTTATGTACCGCATAGTGTATAAAAACTGGTTTAAGCTTTTAGGCTTTATATCTGTGATTCGATAGAACAGTTTGCAAGCTGAAGGGATGTCATCAAATTCCCTGAAAACTAAACTAACATCTTATTTGTTCTTGGCGTCCTTTCCACAGCTTATCTTGACTGTAAATTTTAAAGTGTCTGTAATGCGACTGTAGTGCTTTGCCATTTTTTGCTCCCAATTTAAAGTAATGTACATGTAATGTACTCTGCAAATTGTTTAACAGCAGTACTTCTGCTGTTACTGCTTTAATAGAAACTAATAAATAATGGATATAAATAAGTTGCTTGTATGAAGAGAAATCTTACAACAACCAATCCCGTGAATGTGCTTACTCCGTAAGTTTGTCGTTCGCAGCAGCATCATCACGTCCCTGATATTTGTCCCGAAGACTTTGACTCGACAAGAGAAAGTGTTCACGAAGCAAATTGCAAACGCTGGTCTGCAGCAAAACAGCAAATCCATTAAACATCAATTCACTCACAATTCTAACTCTCTCATAAGTACAAGAAGACGGTCACCCACTGCTACTGTAATTCTACACATTACATGCATACTTGATGTACACTCCAATGAAGAAACAGAATACAGCAGTATATTGAAATCTACAAATGACCATAAATACTGAACATACAGGAGTGAGTGAGTGAGTGAGTGAGTGAGTGAGTGAGTGACTAATTTCTTAACAGCACAGCAGCACATAAAAGGAAATTCAGTGCCACGAACTTTTTGAGTAAAAGCAGCTATGACGAGAGAATGAGAAAATAGACAAAAATAACATGTAAAATGAAGGATATTAAAAACATACGGGAACATCTGACTGTCCATGATTACGATAGAAATGTACAGCTGTGGTGACGATGCTCTTTGCACCAATCAGCGCAGACCCTTCACCTTCGACCACTTTCTGATATGTAACGTGCAGCTGCTGTAGGAGATCTTGTAGGCTTGTCAGCTCTAAAATTACACATTACTTCAGAGTTATATAATATCTGGCACATAAAAACAGAACCGTAAGATGTGATGCAGGTGTTAACAGCATGCAGCTTACAATCACTACATTACTCTAACTTATCTAGTATGTATAAGTAGTTAACTTGATAATTCAGTTTTCCTCAAAAAGTCCACGGCTTGAAACAGGGTGGCCACAGTTTGGGAAGAAAAAAATTCAAGGACTTTTCAAGGACTTTTCAAGGACCTTAAACTTACTTTTCCAGACCTATTCCGTCGGCATTTCTGCCAATTTACAGAGGTTTTAGTTTTGACAATTTCAGAGAGCATGCAAGGTTTTGGCATCAAAAGAAAACCATTAGGCAGCACATTTGTTTCAACACGTCCCCTCCCTTCGCCTTCCCTCTCCTCCTCTCCCTTCCCCTCCCC
>Ga0209681_1000305_pt1 | contig 12660 bp, 15 predicted proteins | sample WorMetLIZISLAND2_3_FD_187416 | JGI IMG/M metagenome (GOLD analysis project Ga0209681, IMG submission 187416) | Marine gutless worms symbiont microbial communities from Max Planck institute for Marine Microbiology, Germany - Olavius clavatus LIZARD... ... | reverse complement strand
CAGACATATCTCAGCCGTACGTGGTCGGATTTAGGTGCGGTAAAGTGGAGAATTTAGGGGGAAGAATGAGGAGAATGAAAAAGTGGGGTCGAATATGTGTGGGGGGCCTATATGACCTTAATGACCTCCTAAAATTGCTTACAATACTGATGAAATTCATTGACGTTTCCAGTGTTTCCACACTAGCCACACTCAGTGCTCGCACCTGGAAACACTTTCCACCTTAACTCTTCCGGGAAAACCCCGGAAAAACTCGAATCCCATGAAGACTGTAGTAGGATAGTCTTTTGATGCGACGACTGGTCACATTTCAAATATTTGTGAAATGTTGAATAATTTTGACTGTTGAGAAGTTTTTCTCGTGTTTTAAAGTGAAGTGAAATTTAATGAAAATGTCACCTAGGCCTATTTCAACATTTTGACACAATTTGTTGTAAGCTGTGTAGTTACAGAACCGCTACAGGGTGTGGTTTCGTTTGTAAACACGTACAATACTATTATCAGCCGAGTTTTACACAACGTTTTAGTGATTTGTACGATGATTAAACGTTAAGTTAATCATTAAAGTTGCATACCGGTACATGGCAGTCGCGCTATGTACTTCATCAATCAATCAGTCAATCAATGAATTTATATAACGCAGAGGCACAATGTTTCTATTGCGCTATAGCGTCGTGTTACGACCGAGCGAATAAAGAAGTTTTTAAATAACGTTTGAATATATCAGTGGAAATGGTGGGATTTGTAAGGTGTTGTCTGTTGAACTGAACGTGTTTGTGTTTGACAGGTGCACGAGGTGACCCCGGTGAGAGTGGTCAGCCAGGTCCCTCTGGACCTCTTGGACTACCTGGTCCAGCAGGCAGTCCTGGTCCGTCTGGCCAGCCTGGTCAACAAGGATCACGTGGAGACCAGGGATTTCAGGGTCAGCAGGGTGTTGCCGGACCGACTGGTTCACCTGGATCACCTGGTGAATCTGGATTTCAGGGTCCAGCTGGTCCACGTGGACCCATTGGACCAGCTGGATCAAGAGGACCTAGTGGATCACCGGGACAGCCAGGGACCGTTGGACCTCCAGGACCTGTAGGCAACACGGGTCAACCTGGTCCCGCTGGACAGGTTGGATCTGGCGGATCACCTGGACTTCAAGGTACGTACTATAGCATAGCTGTTGTGTAAGTAAGTAAGTAAGTAAGTAAGTAAGTAAGTAAGTAAGTAATATAATTTGTATAGCACCATAGTTCAAGTCAAATAACTGTAATCTGAGGCGCTGCGTGACACTGGCTAATTATAGTCCTGGTGGAATAAGTGGGTCTTTATGTTAGTTTTAAAGCCACGGAGTGAGTTATAGTCCGGTCTCAAGTTGAAAGGCAAACTGTTCCAAACGCTAGGTGCAGCAACGGAAAAACGACGTTTGCGTAACATTGTTTTACAGTGACGTACAGTTAGCGGTTCCTGCGACAGACAGCGGAGCCGTGTGGTTGATACACATGAAGTTCTGAAGCGAGATAATATGGGGATGCTGACGGCAGGGCTGCGGTCCATAGCTAATATTTTTAGTCTTAATAGCTTGCAGCTGTTGTATACAAGAGCGGGAATCTGTTACTGTGTTACAGGTGTTACAGCGTGTATCAGTCATTATTACAGACCTGACCCAACATGTCATTATAATTATAGCGTTATATTGTATATAATAGCATCGTAATTTCTCGGTTTAATGATAAACTAAGTCGTTTGATCAGACTCATTGATCGTTATTTATAGAGCTATGATGACTCTGCGAATGACGTGATCAGATTCGCCCCTTTTCTCCACGAAAACCTGTTTGTTTGCAGTCTTGTTTTTAAAACGGAACTTACACTGGCTTTCATTGTGCGCGCCGCTAACGTGCACGTGGGTTTAGAAGAATTGAACTAGAATGTGGAAAGAATGTAGAAAGCTGGGAAAGTGTGAAAAGAAATAAACATCGAAAGAGATTATTATTACAACCATGATTACGTTATCATAAACGAAAAACTTCATTGACTTCAGTGACAGTTTGTTACAAGTTCAGAGTTGTTCATCTTGTTGTTGTTGTTGTTTTTCGTGTGTAGGGCGACCTGGTGACATTGGTCCAGCAGGCAGAGATGGTCAACGAGGTTTGCCCGGCGACACCGGCTTACCCGGCGGCATTGGACCACGTGGGTCTCCCGGTACAATAGGAAATGCTGGCAGTCCAGGAATTATGGGTCCAATTGGACCAGTCGGAGCACAGGGCCAGCAAGGTAAAGTGATCAATATTGAAGAATGGTAAAACCACTGCTGTTTTAGTTTGTGTAAGTATAGGTATAGCTGTGTTAGCTATAATTGACATTTACTGGGCAGAACTAGTTGCCGCCATGTGCTAGTTATGTAGTGCATATTTATGTAACTGCAAAAAAATTGTCATGAAGAGATGAGAGTACCAGAGTCAGATGATCGCAGACAGACAGACAGAAAGTGCGTTGTGCTCGATCCATCACTTTTACCAATAAATATTACAATGCACAACTATAGCTTTAATTTATTATTACTCATTATTACTGTATGTGCACGCAGCATCAAATGCAGAGAATTGATATCAGAGCATGCTCACAAGATTAGTCCAAACCAGACTCGGTGGTCATAATGTCATCGTGTTTCGTTTAGTTTACCAGCTCTAAATGTCTGAACTGAACTAGATGAACTTTAGTAAACTCCGCTCAAAGTATCGCCTGAACACATGCTCTTTGAGCATGCATACAGATGTCAGACGGTCGTGAGAACTTTCTGCTTCAAGAAGTGTGAACATTAATTTTTGACTGCCAAGTGTCAGAAGCAGCTGCAGAATGCGCCTTCACAGAAACCTGTCTTCTTAAACTGTACCAGTAGGCTACTAAACATTGACGGTTGTTTTCTGTACAGGATTCACCGGTGCACCAGGAGCCCCGGGTCCAATGGGTCCGGTCGGACCCGCAGGACCAGACGGACAACAAGGTCAACAGGGGTCACCGGGAAGGGCAGGTCAAGTTGGATTCACTGGACGACCTGGAGAAGGTGGAGTTCGTGGATGGACAGGCAGCGTCGGTCCAACAGGTTCCATTGGTGCACCAGGAGATGTTGGACCTAGCGGACCTCTTGGACCAGCAGGCCCTCGTGGCCCAGATGGTAAGTTGCAGTGTTTCTGGGCGTAGGTGATAAATTGAACGAGAGCTCATCTGAGCAGAGTGACTGATATTGTTGTAGCTTGTACAGATCAGAACGATGACCGCTATCCAGCCATGTGACTGTGGCTGTAGTGTAGTTTCTGCTACTTCGGTCAATAATAATAATCTTAATCGTTTATTGGAGACCCGGGAACTCGCAGCCTGATGAACTTGGAAATTTGAACAGTTTTGATAGTTATAAACGATTCATGAAAACAATTCTCTTTAGCGACTACTAGTGAGACCAGCGAATTAGAGGTTATTTTTATAATGAGATGCGCTATATAACTCTACGTTTTACTTACTTACTTACTTACTTACTTAGTTGTTGTGTATTTGTGTACATCTGTAAGCTATCTGTGGTAAACCGTGTAAACTGGTAATTGTAGGACCAATCGGGCCGCAAGGTCAAGTCGGTGGACCAGGTCCTCAAGGTCAACCAGGCTCTCCTGGTTTACCAGGTCCGGAGGGTCGACAAGGACCAAGTGGACAGATTGGACTGCCTGGAGCGCAGGGTCTTCCAGGAGGTGTTGGTTTCACTGGAGCAACTGGAGAGACTGGAGCCTCGGGAAGAATAGGAGTCATTGGTGGTCCCGGATTCACCGGAGCATCGGGTCCCGTCGGACAGTTTGGACCTCAGGGTGGCACTGGACCAAGGGGTCCTCCTGGAGATGCTGGAAGTAAAGGCAATATTGGTCAACCTGGATTCCAAGGACCCAGGGGAGCGCCAGGACCTGATGGACGGCCAGGTAAATATATTGTTTTTTTTTATCAGAACTGCGTTGCTCAACAAAACCGTTAGCCTGTCTCAACTATAGTAGTACGCCTAACATCGTGTACTTGGTGGAGGCCTAATGTAGTGGTTAGCGCGTTGACTTTGATCAACATAGCATGGCTTTCTAGAGTTTCAGGTGATAAATGGTAATATAAAACCAAGCATGTTCTGGTTTGGTAATTGGACGATATTGGTGTGGATTTATCACCGAAATGAATGCTAGGCGTACGGTATATCAGTAGCAATGGCTGGTGTGTTCTATAGGTGACCAAGGTCCAAGCGGATTCACTGGCAGTCAAGGTTTTACTGGTCCCATGGGAGACACTGGACCTTCTGGAAACATTGGACAACCTGGACCAATAGGCTTCACGGGTCAGAGTGGACCACAAGGTCTTCCTGGAGACAGAGGTCAACGTGGTGACACTGGACCTAGTGGGAATGTAGGATCCCGAGGTCTGAGTGGACCTGCGGGAGAGCAGGGTGATACCGGAGCACCAGGACCAGATGGGTTCCGGGGACCACCAGGTATGCCGACAGTCTGATGATATTGTTTGTTTTATAGCCTATATAATATGAAACTTTATTCACCAAATATATGGTAAAACATAGGGGCCCCCGCGCCACACCAAAATTTTTGGGTGGGCCAAATCCCTCCCTCCACCTCTCCCCTTCCATCCCCTTTACCTCGGGCTTACGCGCTACATAAATTACTTACTTACTTACTTACTTTTCTTCCCCTCTCCCGTTTCCCTCCATCCCCGTAGAAGTAGGCCCCTTAAATAGAGGCAGGGGTCTGGGGGCACTGTAAGCTCCCCCAGCGGGGTCTGGGGCGGAGCCCCAGCAGAAAGTGAATTTGGTGCATTTTAGCCTTAAAATCTGATATCTGGAGGCACCAATTTTACTAATTTTCCTGAGAATTAACAGACCACAGTGTAGAATTAACGAACATTCAGGCCAATTATTGGTGAAGCCAAATGCATTGTGGCCCACCCAACCAAAATTTTGGGAGGGTCATGGCCCACACAGCCCACCCTGCAGCGCCCCCCATGTGGTAAAAGAAGAACAAAACAAAACACTCAGTCGAAATGAAAAAGCCTAACTACGCATAAATGTGATGTGTGTCAGCTATGTCACGTTAAAAAGTGGCAATGTATCTTTCAACTTCCTTGCCAGCTTTAAACATTCTCTGAAAAATGTTGATCTATCTATCTCAGCAGTTGACTTCCGTTACTTACTGCCAGGCCCGCCGTTACCTCGCAGCTTCAGAGTTTGACCGTCGTTTGGCCAGTACACCAGTATATTGCTTGCTGATAGAGGTAGGAGTGTTTGGGTGACTTGGCACGAGACGTTCACAACAGTGAACTATGTCTTTCTACTGGAAATACTGCTGTATATTACCAGTGTGTCATTTATAAACAACGTCATATTCATTTTCATTAATTAGAAATTAGACAGTGATGTGGTTTTTAAAGCAGCTGCAGGGATAGCCATGTACTTTTGATGTGTCAGATATGTCACGTTAAACAATGGAAATGTATCTTTCAACTCCCTTGCCAGCTTTAAACATTTTCTGAAAAATGTTGATCTCTCTACGTATTTGAAGTGTTATTAGTGTCATGTCAATTACCTATTCTGTGCTTTTTTTGTGCTGGGCAACTGTTAGTGCCATGCTTGTGCCTTGTTGTCCAGCTGGAATGTTTTTGTACTGATCAGTTTGCCTAATGTTTGTTCACCAATAAATAAATAAATAAAAGTGTAAATTGTGGCAGTAATTAATGTTATATTATTGTAATGTTTAGGATCCGTTGGATTTACTGGACAGCCAGGACGAGCTGGTCCGGCCGGTCAACAAGGACAAATAGGCCAGCAGGGTTTCACTGGAGCCTCTGGAGCTACTGGATTTACTGGAGAACAAGGATCGCAAGGACCAATTGGACCAGTTGGACCAGTCGGAGGTCCCGGTCAGCCCGGACCACGAGGGCCGGATGGAGTCGCTGGACCGCGGGGTGACCAGGGAGATCCTGGATTCGCTGGAGGACCTGGATTTACCGGAGGTCAAGGGTTTACTGGTGACACTGGTCAGCCTGGATCTATTGGTCAGCCTGGTCAGTCTGGACAGCCTGGACTACAGGGACCACTGGGATTCACTGGAGCGACTGGATTCACAGGTCCAGCAGGTCCAATTGGAGGTCCTGGTGACGCTGGTGGACCTGGTCCTGTAGGACCTGTTGGACCATCAGGTACGTCTTGTATCACAACATTTCACTGACATCTCAGACTGATCAAACTGATCCGTGAAATTTATGACGATGTTAGTTGGATTAATACAAACGTTACAAGTAATACACTTCTTGTTCGCCGGCTTTTAAAGACGCATCTGTTCAACCTTGTTTTTAATTAGCACTACTTTTAATTAATTGTTTTACTTCTGTACTGACACTGAAATGCACCGTTGGTCTAGTTTTTATCGTAAACGGAGCACTACATGACGTATGTATGTATGTATGTATGTATGTTAATGTAGCCATATGAGTAATATCAGAAAAATACTGACCATAAGTACAATGCAGTCATTTTGTTTACAATTACTTGCTATAATACATTAATTGATATACAAAGACGACTCGACTTATACCTTGTCAAGATGTCACATAAATACTGAATACGTGTACTGTGTTCGGTTCAAGATTATCTTCGTATTTGTAAATTATTTGCTATTAGTCATGGTAGCACTGCAAAGGTAGTTGGAACTCAAACTGTTGTTCAGCTAACATATAACAAACTGTGCACATCAGTAAAGTTGCTGTTCTTTGACGCTGTTTGGACGATACAAAGAGTATCTTGCTTGCTCCAATGTTGCCAAAGAATCATTGTTCAGAAATCTAAGCTGACGTAATGTGGAAAAAGTTGACAGGTTGAAGAAACCCCCAAACTATTGTCTCTGTGAACTGTGGATGTACTTCGTGTGCAGTAACTTTGAATGTCTTACAGTTGTATGCTGTGAACTGATGTTGGAGAATTTGACTTGTGTTTCAGGTAACGTTGGTCAACAAGGCCAGCAAGGCAGCCAGGGTGTTCGAGGTCCACAAGGTGGTACTGGAGGTACCGGTGCCACTGGTCAACCAGGTCCACTTGGTGGCCCTGGACCGGTCGGCTTTCAGGGCCCTGTTGGACAGACTGGACAACCAGGACGGTTGGGTGATCAAGGATGGACTGGATTTACTGGAGACACTGGATTCTCAGGGCAACAAGGACCTGTTGGTCCACAAGGACAGAGAGGTCAGGTGGGTGACACTGGTGGACCTGGTGCTCGAGGAGGTCCTGGACCTACTGGTGCAACTGGTCCTAGTGGCCTAGCGGGAAGCCCTGGTGAACAGGGATCTCCTGGTCCGATGGGTCAAGCCGGTATGTATCAGTTTATTCACACAAGTCTTCATCTCTGTGTGACACTGAATGCTGTGTTCAATAGCAGAGTCTTATTACATACAATGATGGATAATAATAATAATAATAATAATAATAGGTGTAGTTTTAACTAGGACGATAAGCTACGGTGTCCTACATAACAAGTAGAACTGCAGCACAGTACAAGTACAAGGACAAGTACTCTTGACTTGACTCGAAAAACTTGAATGGAAAGTAAAGTTAAGTACTCTGTGTGTGTGCAATAATGTGCATTGAATGTTGTGCTCAGTATCAGAGTCTTACTACATACAGTGTTAGATAATAATTATAGATGTAGTTTCAACTAGGACAATAGGCTGCAGTGTCCTTGCACAGAGACGCCACAAGTATAGCATAGTACAAGTGCATGTACTCTTGTCTTGACTCTAGAGAAAAGTTCTGAAAATTTTTAAACACAGAATGCAATAAAATCATTACATCTGAAGAAATATACACGTTTTTTTCAACAGTCGGTGAACTATGCATTCACCGAAGTTATTTATTAGCTGTTACAGTAACGTCAGTCGTCATTTCAGTCATGCACGGCACGGCTGTTACGTGTTTAGTGTTAGAAACACGAGTTATGAGTGACAGCATTTTATCAAACATCTGAAGCATTTTTGTTGAGTATAAAAGATTCAAGTGGCTACAGGTATATTGCTCCCAAGTACAGGTGTACAGGTATTCTGAAAAGGTACTTAAATGGAGATGTGTGCATGTGGATTTCTGGTGTTGTCAGGATTCACGGGTCAGCCAGGGTTCACAGGTGAACAGGGCCAACCCGGCCCCGTAGGCTTCACTGGACCAAGTGGACAGCAAGGTGACAGGGGGCGACAAGGTTCCCAGGGTTGGACTGGCTGGACTGGTGCAACTGGAGATGCCGGAGTTGTCGGTAACACTGGATGGACTGGAACATCTGGACCGCAAGGTTCCAAAGGTCCTCAAGGAGACAGGGGACAGCCAGGACCTGCTGGAAATATTGGAGACGTTGGACCAACTGGACAACCAGGATCTCCTGGAAGAGCTGGTCCACAGGGCTGGACTGGAGGTACTGGATTCACGGGCCGTCCTGGACCAGCAGGCGATACAGGTAACATTGAATTATATATAGCTTTTCACTTAGTTACAGACACTTGAGGCGTGAGAAGTATAGGATGTAGGACTGGACAATTCGAACACACTGATAACATTTTGGAGAGTCGCTGTGTTAGACAATGTAAATTTAAACTAGGTACCGCTGTAGTATGTAGGCCTAGTAGTTGTAGTTATAGAATGTATACGTACAATGATTCGTGGCTGCTAAACACGACTGATTTGAATGCATCGTTAAACTATTATAAGTGTTGAGACATGATCTGAGGAATACAACCAGAAGAATTCGGAGTGTAGGAACATTGTTGAGCTAAACTAAACTCAACTTAACTCAACTCAAGTTTATTTAAACGTTGCATTGCAGACGATCTGTGATCAACTATCTGCCTGATGAAACTATCCACAAATCTATCCTAACACTCTCGTGTGATGGACAACAGTCATGTAGATGCACAAGGCAGATATCCTATACATTCGATTAATTAACATTTCTGTTAGAGCATCAAACAGTAATGTGAGCAGTTTAGGCTTGAGCGGTTGTGGTGCAGAAATCTAACTTTAGCTGTTTTTGTGCCATTTCGGCTGGAAAACTTTGATTGATTGATTGATTGATTGATTAATTGATTGCTGTATACAACAGGTTCGTCTGGAGTTCCTGGTTTCACTGGCAGACAAGGTCCAGCTGGAGGTCTTGGCTGGACCGGTGTCCAGGGTCCGAAGGGATTCGTCGGATCTCCTGGAAGTCCTGGAGATCAAGGAATGATTGGAGATCCGGGCCGGGCTGGAGACATTGGTGCTCCTGGACAGGCTGGATTTGTTGGACAAGCTGGTGCTATGGGACTGCCTGGCCCTAGTGGACCTGCAGGTACCGTACATAGCATAGCGTACAATTCTATTTGCAATATGCATCAGTTAAATTTTAGTTTGCTGCAATTTCTTGACCTCAGACACTTGTAATTTTTTTCACGTTTCGTTTTGCTTGCTTTGTAGCCTGTGATTTTGTACGAATGTAGGCCTATTCATAAGCAGTGTTGACTGACAATGGTGTTAATATAAGCCTGCTGAGTTAAATTCGTAATTTGCATTTAACAGCGTAGTCCAAGCTTGACTAACTTTGACTATTGGTTGGTCGGTCTCCTGGACATACTTCATAATTTTGAGTTTCAGAAATTATTTGTCGAAAAATTTCATAGCTGTGGCCCGTGGGGGTCGAAACAGCCTGTGGCTTAGGCTTACACAACAGATCGTTGCTGCTACACAAGCGTAGGTGTGTTATTGTTCGGTTAAATGTGAGATGTTGCAATCTCTTAGTCTTGAAGCTGATCCTTCTGCAACCAGTCAATCAATCAATCAATCAATTGTTGCCTTAAGTAGCAGAGCTAATAGAAGGTTTAGTTGAGATATGACAGTGAATTACGATGGCAGGCAGGCAATGTACAAAATCAGCTTTTCATTTTGCAAGGTAAAGTTGCACTGTTCCACTGTTAGTTTCTCCTTACTTCGTTGACGTTGCTTGGAAAAAATTACGACATTGCGTTTTAATTTTCTAAAGTTATTTGACAGAATATTGTTGTATCTTTCCCGGTGATAACGTCGTTTATAATGACGTCACGATTACGTCATCACTACGTAGTGGTGTGATAATATTAGGAATGTGAAGCTGATCTTATAATCAACGAATGAATCAGTCAGTCAATCAATCAACAATTGCTTTAATATAGCAGAGCTAATAGAAGGTTTAGTTGAGATGTGACAGGGAAATGCGATGGCAGGCAGGCAACATACAATGTACAGCGTGTAATGTGTGATTGGCACAGGTGATGTTGGTTTCACTGGACAGCCAGGACCTAGAGATGCACCTGGTGAAGGTTTAGTTGCGATATGACAGTGAATTACACAGTGAATTACAACGACAGGCAGGCAATGTACAATGTGCAATGTGTGATGTATGTGTGATTGGTATAGGTGCCGTTGGTTTCAGTCTACAGTCAAGACCTAGTGTTCATCTTGTACGGTGTGTGATATGTGTGATTGCTACAGGTGATGTTGGTTTCACTGGACAGCCAGGACCTGCTGGTCAGCGCGGTGTTCGCGGTGAACCCGGTCCAATTGGACGTCAAGGTTCAGCTGGAGTTGATGGTCCACTGGGTGCTACTGGACCACAAGGACAGCAAGGATCGATAGGCAGCCCAGGTGCCCCCGGATCAGTGGGAGCACCTGGTAGTCAGGGTCCACGAGGTCCAGATGGTGCTAGAGGTCAACCAGGTCAACCAGGACCTTCTGGTCAGAAGGGTTTGATTGGTGCTTTTGGTGATACTGGCTTTCAAGGACCTATTGGACAACCTGGAGCCCAAGGTGCGCTCTTTGCTCTTGTATTCGCCTCAGTCTTTTTGCTTAATTTTCTACAATTAACATTTAACTGTTTCACCCTGAAATTAGTACCTACAGTGTTGGAGAGTTTCAGACTTTCATCCTTTCACAGTTGAGTTAGGATGATGTAGATTACTAAAATTATTGACACTATTGATGCTTTCCCCGGAAACTTTGAATAAGAACGATAATGATGTGGTTGTTCACGTGGTTGTCGAGACAGGTTGGACTGGTAGCTCTGGTCAGAAAGGTGTTGCTGGTGACAAGGGCACTGACATGACTCATGATTGTTTACATGAATCATAATGACTCATAATGACTCACGATCACTCATGATGACTCATAATGACGTTGGTTATGTCTGCCACAGGTTGGACCGGTAGCTCTGGTCAGAAAGGTATCGCCGGTGACAAAGGTACTGCTGGTAGTCCAGGTCCTGCTGGGCAGCCAGGTCAGGCCGGAGTCCCGGGACGTGAAGGTCAGCCTGGATCAGTTGGTCTTCCTGGATTAGCTGGCAATCCAGGACAGCGAGGTAGTCCTGGTCTTCAAGGACTTCAAGGTGACACTGGTCTGGTTGGAGTGATCGGTCCACCGGGTCCGTCAGTTCCTGCACCGAGGGGAGACACCGGAGCACCAGGACCTACTGGAGCGACGGGAGCCTCTGGAGCTCCTGGACAGCCTGGTCGTATTGGTTTCCCCGGTCCGGTTGGCGACTCCGGACCTATAGGAAGACAAGGTTAGTACGTCTTCAGTTCATTTCTCTGTAGTAGTCGTTATGTTAAATAAACAGTTTGTATAAATTACCTTGACATAATAGTCTTGTAGTTTCTTTCTTCAGATCTGCCAAACCTTCTGTTATGTGTAAAACAAATGCAGTGACATTATGTTGTATAGAATTATGTCTAGAGGCAGCTGGCAGTATTTAGTGCGTGATTTTGTCATTGTCTTGGCACTTACATGGCTTGAGTTGCTTGTTAGTAGACCTGTATATATAAAGAGGTGTTTACATATATAATTAATTAAATTAATTATATATATTTAAGTACTGGTAGGTATATATAGGTATATATTTAGGTAGTTTCAGTCGAATGTTTGCTACAGTGCAGTGCACTTGTCCATGACTTTATATTTTGGTGTTAAAACTTCTACATGCTGAACTATAGACTTCAGTAATTAATACACAGTGAATTAATGCTGTCTTTGGTTCACGTTTGTTACCTGTCAGCATCAATGCCTTGTTTGTTCAGTTTATAACAGGGAGAAAATATCAACTATATTATCTCCTCGACTTTTAATTCAATGTAATCTGATACTTATCCAATATTTCGGGTAATACTGGTCCGGCATTTAATGTAATCTAGTATTTATCTGATATTTTTGGCGATAACTGTAATATTTGTCTGACATTTCAGGTGATACTGGTGCAAGTGGTCAGCCTGGTCCATCTGGATCGCGAGGTTTACCAGGTCCTGACGGTCTACCAGGTGCTGCTGGTGGACCTGGATTTACTGGAGCGCCAGGAGGTACAGGATTCATTGGACTTGTCGGAGACAGTGGAGGCACCGGATTCACCGGTCCACAGGGTACTATTGGGAGTCCGGGAAATCGTGGAAGTCCCGGACAGCAAGGACGTCCAGGGGGTGTGGGATTCACTGGAGCTGCTGGAGACACTGGGTCGCCCGGACCAAGTGGACCTCAAGGTCAACAAGGTCAACCAGGACCACAGGGAGCTCGTGGTGATGTTGGTCCAGTCGGAAGTCCAGGCCCTGTCGGAAATGC
>Ga0209681_1000304_pt1 | contig 12672 bp, 15 predicted proteins | sample WorMetLIZISLAND2_3_FD_187416 | JGI IMG/M metagenome (GOLD analysis project Ga0209681, IMG submission 187416) | Marine gutless worms symbiont microbial communities from Max Planck institute for Marine Microbiology, Germany - Olavius clavatus LIZARD... ... | reverse complement strand
CCGGATAGCACTTGGCGACGGCCGAGACTTGGCGCAGCAGGTCTGGCTGGCCGTCGGTCAACACCACCCGGCGCATCTGCTGGTCAATCACGGCGCGCGGCTTCGGCACAGGCCGGCTCAATCACCATCCCTTGATCGGCCTCCACCCGGGCCCAGGTGCGTTTGTTCTCTGGTCGCGGCCGTTTCCGCTCGGTCGGTTGTTCAAGACCCAGGATCGACTTGCGGTGCGCGGGTAGGGATCGACCTCGTAGACCGAGACCACCGCGGCCATCCGCTTGTGGTTCTTCTTTGGCTCTCTTGCGTTTGGTGTGGGTAGCGGGTCATAGCGACCTGACTCAGATCGTGATGGGAAGCCCCGACTTGACGACGAACGGAGAAGTTGGCAGATGGGTCAGCTTGCCCGCCACAAGGTAAAGGATGGTAATCAGGTGCCTGGTGGTCCCGTAGCCGCGGGCCCTGACTTTGGCGGCCTGGATGAGCGAGTTGACTGCCTCGACACGGCCGTTGGTGAGCCTGGAATCGAACGCATCGGGAGGCTTGGCCAGTGCTTCTTAAGCGTCTTGGCCACCGCTTTGATCGGCTCCGGGCGGCAACGGCGCGCCCAGCTGTACCATCTGTCGAGGAGCGGCTCGGCCTGCACCGCGCTCTGAGCGCTGTGGAAGAGCTCGCGTAACGTCTCCTGGAACCGGAAGCCACGGTGTGTCTTGAGGTTTCGGCGCTTGAGTTCCGCAAACCGGCTTTCTGGCGGTTACTCCAAGCGTGCTTGTCCTGGAGCCAGATATAGCGGGTGCGCCGCCGCTCCGGGGCCCTCTTGACTTCTTGGTGACGCACTGCGTCAACTGCCCTGTTGACGAGCTGAATGGCGTGAAACTCATCGAAGGTGATCGCCGCCCAGGGCAGATGCTCACACACGCCAGCCTGGTAGCTTGCCGACATACCCATACAGACCGCGCAGCTGTTCCCGGCACAGGCGCCATGAGCCTCGAGCGCATCGGCAAATTGGGCCACGACCCGGGCTTTTCGCCCTTCGCAGGCATAGAGCACACGCTGGGCATCGAGATCGTGAAACAAGCTGATGTCATTGGACGCAAAACGTGTAAGGATAGGACGTTCGAACGGAGCGTCTTTGATCCGTAGCAGCAGGCGTCCGTCAGGCATCGGCTCCGCCAAAACAGTCTCGACGCGCGGAACGCGCGCGAAGCACCTCGAAGATCCGATCCAATCGACCAGGGTGCTACTCGATCAAATATTGGATGACGTTGGCGAGATTATCCCCGGTTCCGGACAGGCGTTCCTGTGGCCCCCGCTTCCGGTTGCCCTCTCGTGTCATCGAGAGAAGAAGTACGAGACATACCAGCCGGTGATGAAGTCCCGCAATGCGCCGACACGAGGGTGATCCGAAAGCTGGCCAAGCGCGTTGACGGCAATGAGGTCCGACGACTTGAGCGGGATCTCCGACCGGCTGGCTTGCTCATCCGGTAGCTCCCCGCTGATCGCGCGACCCTGTCCTTCCCGATACTCGAGGAAGCGGAACGGCTTGCCATGTCTGCCGCGCCGCTATTGCAGCCATTCCTCCACGACGACCGATGTGCCCCGGCGCTTATCGACCGCCAAGTGGTAGGTGATGATTGGGAGCCCCCTCTCCCGATACCTGATCTCGATGGTGATGGGACCATCGCTCCCGCGGGTCTTGAGCTCCTTGGCTTGGCCACGCTTATCCCAGACCCGGCGCAGGCCGAATTCGAAGCACTCCGATAGGAAAGCGAAAACATCGAAGAAGGTCGACTTACCGCTCCCATTGGGACCGAGTAGGGCGGTCACCGGCGTGATGCTCTTGATCTCAACTCGCTTCAGGGCCCTATAGTTCTCGACCCTCAGGTACTCGATCCTTGCGCGAGCACTTTGTTTTATATCGTCAATCCTGCTCGATTCGGATCTCGGTCTCGTCGTACTCCCACTAGACGAAGCCGGGGTCTGGGCACCCGGTAGCCGGTGGTATTTCCTCCGTGCGCCCCTCCTACTCGACACCGCTGGCCGAATGTATCGGGGTGGCTCCCGACCGACATCCGGCTCAGAGAGAGGCCTCCGCGACCTGTGCCTCGGCGTCTTTATCGCGCTCGATCAGGGCATAGGCGGAGTGGTTGTGGATCGACTCGAAGTTCTCCGATTCCACGCGGTAGGCGCCGACCCGCTCGTCTTGATTCAGCTTGCCGGCCACGTCCCGCACCATGTCCTCGACAAACTTAGGGTTGTTGTAGGCCCGCTCGGTGACCTGTTTCTCATCTGGGCGTTTGAGCAGGCCGTAAAGCTCGCAGGAGGCCTTTTGCTCGACCAGCTCGATAAGCTCTTCGACCCAGATGAACCCCCGGCTACGGACCTGCACCGTGACATGGGAGCGTTGGTTATGGGCGCCATATTCGGCGATCTCCCGCGAGCAGGGACACAGGCTGGTCACGGGCACCACCACCTTGATGAACATTTCGGGTCGACCGTGGCGGATCTCGCCGATGAAGGTCACGTCATAATCCATGAGACTGCGGACTTTGCTCACCGGCGCGATCTTGTTGACGAAGTAGGGAAAACCCATCTCGATGTGACCAGCCGCGGACTCCAAGTGCACGGTCATTTCATGGAGCATTTCCTTGAAAGAAGTGACACTGAGCTCCCGCTCGTGGCTATTGAGGATCTGCACGAACCGGGACATGTGCGTGCCCTTGAAGTTATGGGGCAAATGCACGTACATGTTGAAGTTGGCCACCGTATGTTGCTCGCCGTTGCTCCGGTCGCGCACCCGCACGGGGTGCCGAATATCCTTGATACCGACCTTGTCGATCGCGAGGCGACGGCTGTCGGTATTGCTCTGGACATCGGCGATGGCCGGCGTGGCAAAGCTCGTCTTCAAGGCTGATTCCATAACTGGTTCCTAAGGGGACGAAGCAACGATGCCGGGACGGATTCCCAGTGCCGGGGGCCTAGCCAAGTGCTCCGAACATGGGGATTGTCACATGACTTTGCGAGAGTCCTCGGCAACTTGTAGGCACGGGCCTGTCTGCGCTTCATCCGACATGGATGCGGCTTTCCTGGGAGAAGCAGCGGAGTGCGCGCCGGGACGGACGCAGGACGAACGCGGGCCGCCGAAGGCCATGGCCGTCGCCTCATTTTGTGCACCCGAAATCGGACGGACCCCATTTCGAGTTTCGCGAACAATGGCGACGCTCCGGTTTGTGTTCATCGGCGTTTATTTGCGGCTGAATTTTCTCCCCGCAGTGCTTACTCGATATTTTTCGATGGGCACAGCCTGCCCCCTGTGAATTCCCGCCGGAGCCGAGAATTCAAGTTGACCTAATTGCCGACCGGGTCATGGCGAGAGGACACCCCTTTCCGGTACCAAGCCTTGGTGCGATTGACGATCCTCACCACCGATAGCATCATTGGCACTTCGACCAGGACTCCGACCACGGTGGCCAGAGCGGCACCGGAATTGAAGCCGAACAGGCTGATAGCGACGGCGACCGCCAGTTCGAAGAAGTTGCTGGCTCCGATCAGCGCCGAGGGGGCGGCGATCGAGTGGGCCTCCCCGACCTGCCGGTTCAGTAGGTAGGCCAGCCCCGAGTTGAAGTAGACCTGGATGATGATGGGTACGGCCAGTATGAGGATGACCAGGGGGGCGGCGAGGATCTGTTCTCCCTGGAAGCCGAACAGCAACACCAGGGTCGCCAAGAGGGCGATCAGGGCGAGCGGCTGCAAGGTATCGAGGACACTCCGGAGCCTCTCCTCACCCCCCGTGCGCAGCAGTCGCTTGCGCCACCAGTGGGCTCCGGCCAAGGGGATGAGGATGTAGAGGACCACCGACAAGAAGAGGGTATCCCAGGGCACCGAGATGGCCGCGAGACCGAGCAGAAGCCCGACGATCGGGGCGAAGGCGAAGACCATGATGAGGTCGTTGAGCGCCACCTGGACCAGGGTGAAGTGGGGCTCGCCGTCGGAGAGATTGCTCCAGACGAAGACCATGGCGGTGCAGGGCGCCGCGGCGAGGAGGATGAGACCGGCCACGTAGGAGTCCAACTGCTCCGCCGGCAGGTAGGTGGCGAAGACTTGGCGGATGAAGATCCAAGCGAGCAAGGCCATGGAGAAAGGCTTGATCGCCCAGTTGATGAGCAGGGTCACACCGATGCCCCGCCAGTGCTCGCGGACCTGATGTAGGGCAGCGAAGTCGAGCTTGAGCAGCATGGGTACGATCATGAGCCAGATCAGAACGGCGACCGGCAGATTGACCTCGGCGACCTCGAGGCCACCTAGGGTCTGGAAGACGCCGGGCAGGAGGTGTCCCAGGCCGATGCCGGCACCGATACAGAGTGCAACCCAGAGGGTCAGGTAACGCTCGAAGACCCCGAGCTGGGCCCCGATGCTGCGTTTGGCGATGGTCTCGCACTGGGTGCTCATGGTGTTGGTACCTGGATATTCGTGGCCGCGAGCTTGGTCTTGCCAATGGCGTCGAGCTCGTTTCGAAGCTCGGTCGGGTCGAGTGACTCGAGCGGCAGGTCGATAAAGAGCGAGACCCGGTTCTCCAGCTCCCGAAAAGCGGTGTCGAAGGCGGCCATGCAGGTTGCCTCGTCACCCGTCACGGCGGCAGGGTCGGCCACCCCCCAGTTGGCGGCGATGGGCTGCCCCGGCCAGACCGGGCAGACCTCGGCGGCGGCCCGGTCACAGACGGTGAAAACGAAATCCATCTGGGGGGCGCCCGGGGTCGCGAATTCGGCCCAATCCTTGCTGCGCAGACCGTCGGCGGCGTAATCCTTGCGGCGCAAGGTCTCCAACGCCAAGGGGTTGACCCGGCCCGTGGGATGACTGCCGGCGCTGAAGCCCCGGAACCGGCCTTGTCCCAGATGCGTCACTAGGCATTCCGTCAGGATGCTGCGCGCCGAGTTGCCGGTGCAAAGGAACAATACATTGTACATTTTTGGCTCTCTTACGGAGAGTGTGGGTAGGATAGGAAAGAAAACCATCCTTGACAGGCAGGCTGGATAGGCGCAGAAGAGGGGTTTGCATGAGGGGATCGGGGCATTTTGGCCGCGAGGCTACGTATCACGGCGAACTCAGCAATAGCAGGACATTAGGCTTGATCCGCCGGATGCCCCGATCCCCTCATGCCCCCATTGTGGTGCGCCCATCCAGCCTGTCAAGGACGCAGCCGCTACGCGGTGGTTTCTTTTTCCTCCCACACCAAATGCAAGAGAGCCAGATTTTTTCTGCCATGGCGCTCTCTCGGTCTCGTGGTAAAGACAGGGCTACTGAACGATAATCCGATAGAAAGCAAGGGCTTGTCGATTTCAGACGCTTTAAGTACACAGAGAGACTGAAATAGCCGTCATCAGCTACCCATTGTTAGTACGGATTACCGATAACATCAAAGCAAGCAGGATTTTTATAGAAATTTCAGCCGCAAATAGAAATCAAGGGGCCAAGAAGCGTCGCCGATGGCGGGCCAATCTCGACCGATTTGCGTTGATTTGCGTTCATTGGCGGCAAAAAAGAGCTTCCAATGGAAGAACCGAGCCGATGTTATCGATATTTCGGTATGGTTGTATGAGTAACCCTTACTCTTGGGGCCCGATCAGGTCAGGGCGTTCAAGCCGACGCCCTCCAAAGAGTCGGGGAGATCGCCCGACCTTCCCAGCTTGCTTACCTAACAACAGCTTGTTTCAGCAGTGATGATCATTCGGTAGCCCTGGTGGCAAAGAAGAAGGATAGCGGCGCGGTCGAGCCGGAGTCGGTCCTCTGCCAATGTGGGCTAGGGCTCCTTGAAGAGTTCGAGATGACCATGCGGGGCCAAGACGCCTCGCCGGTTATCGAACACATACGTGCCGGAGCGTCACCATTTTTCGCGAAACCCGAAATGGGGTCCGTCCGATGTCGGGTGCGAAAAATTAGGCGACGGCCATGGCCTTCGGCGGCCCGCGTTCATCCTGCGTCCGTCCCGGCGCGCACTCCGCGCGGCACCAGGACTCCCGCAATGACTGGACGCCGTGTCGCATGGCCGAGCCTTTCGTCTCCGCCGGCGCTCACGCGCCGCACTCCGACGAAACGCTCGGCCCTACGCCTACGCCGGGGTCGTCGCACTCCGCTCGTCGCTTACGCTCCCTCGCTTTCCTGTGCTCCTCCCCTGTGCTCCTGATGCAATTTTTCAAGGTCCCCCGATGGGTTGCAATCCGGGGGCTAATCCGTGTCCGTGTTCCCGGGCAGGCGTTTGAAATCGGTTGCCCGACACTGGGTACAGGGTAGGATACGCTCGGTCCGATGGTGATGTGTCTCCGCGCCGCAGGCGGTACAGACCAGGGTGCCGGGCCCAGTGATCTCCCCGGCCCGATACGGGTTCGCCCGGCGTGCCCGTTGCGCGAGGTCGAGTAGCTGGACACTGGTTTGGTCCGCGACCTGGGAGAACAGCTCCCGTATCCGTTGCTCCACCAGATTCAGGTCGAACCGCCACCAGCGCTCCAAGTCCTCGCCGGTCTCGGCGATGTAGCGGGCGGCTTCTTCGATGTCTCGCTCCAGGTATTCGGCCACCTTGTGGGCCTCTTCCCGCGTAAGCTCGCCGAAGTCGATCATGTTGTCCCGGGTCTTGTGCAGCAGCTCACGGAATACGGGGATGGTCTCTTGTTCCGTGCGCTCGGCGGCGGTCCGGATGCGTTCGAGCATATGTTCGTAGGCCGTTACCAGCTTGTCGACCACCGCAGCTTGTTCTTTCGTGGCCATGGGCTCCTCCCCACGTGACGGGCGGCTTTGGTTTCCTGTGCCCAGGGTGATCCGTCAATCTATTTTCGCCTCGTGATCCTTTTTCTCCAATTTCTCCACGGCTTTTTCCAGCATGCCCTGGAGCTCTCCACCGGCGTGGAGCTCCAAGGTGATATCACAGCCGCCGATCAGCTCGCCGTCCACGTAGATCTGGGGGAAGGTGGGCCAGTCAGAGTAACGCGGTAGGTGCTCATAGATCTCCGAATCTTGAAGCACATTGATATGGGCAAAGGGGACACCGCACTCGGAGAGTGCTGTCGCCGCCCGCATGGAGAAGCCACACATGGGAAACTGGGGTGTGCCCTTCATGAAGATGATGACGGGGTTGGTTTTGACCTCGTGGTCGATGCGTTCCAAGACATCCATGGTTCACCTCATCGTAATGGATCGAAAGGTACGCGCCGGACTCGGCGGGCACCGGGTTGAAAATTGCCTTAGGAAACGCTGAAAATGCCATCCAGGCATTTTCAGCGGACGCGAAGCGAAAACGGGGTTTCCGCTTCGCTCCCATTTTCAACGGCCAATGGCCGTTGAAAATAGCGGGGCATCCATACCCCGCAGGCAAACGCCGATCAATCAGCGTTTGCCTTGACAAATCGGGACATCGGTCGGGTTTTCAAGCCAACCGTCGGCCGAGCTGCCGATCATCGATGGTTCCGACCCGGCGTCGACCTTGCCCCAGCCACCGCCGCCGGGTAACGGGCGTTGAGCAGACAAGCCTCGGGGGCGGATAGATGCACCGGTCGGAAGCTGCCGGCGCAGGCCGGTGTTTACGGTGGCATCAGACAGCGGAAGACATAGAGCACGGCCGCCGCGGCCACTGCCAACGGACAGTTGATGTTGCCCGGTACCTGCTCCGCGGTACCCCTGAAGTCGACCTGGGCGGTACCGTCTTGCATCCGGACCCGGATGCGGATATCCCGGTGTCCTTGGCCGTCATCGTCCATCCGGTCTTCGAAGCCATAGGTGTGCCGTCCGGGATAGTCCGCAAGGCCCCTCTGGCCAAGCATTCTCCGTAATCGTTCAAGGCCGCCAAGCGGCTGTGAAAGGCCTGTGCTCCATAGCGGGAGAGCAGCTCACCGAGACGGGCCAGACCGGCCCGATTGGCGCTGATCTGGGCGTAGAAATCGCCACCGGCATCCGCTGGGTTACGGGTGTTGTCGACGATGGCGACCAGCCGCTTTTTATCCAAGGTACCGCGTCGGATCAGGTGAACCGGCGCGATGATTTGGCCCTCTTCACGGATCGAGCGAGAGATGGGCATGGAGCCGGGGGCGCTGGCCCCGATACCCGCGTGATGGGCGCGGTTAGGGGTCGTTGAGGATCAGCATATCGTCCAGGCTCCAGGGTACCCCGGCGACCACGGAGGCCATGGCGAAGGCCATGCTACCCAGGTGGACCGGGATATGGGCCGCTTGGGCGCACAGCCCACCAGTGTGGTCGAATACGGCGCAGGGGAAATCGAGCCGGTCGCGAATATTGGGTGAGAAGGCGACATTGTGCAGCACTGCGCCCATTTCGTTGCAGACCGCTTCGAGACGGCTAGCGAAGATACCGAGTTCGATGGGGTCCAACGCGGTCTCCGATTCAGGGCGGAGGTTTGGAGCACACCTTGGAGAATTCATCTCCGGAATTTTTCAAGGTATCCCAGGGACGGAAAAGCGTGCGAGTACCGGGTCGTGATCGCTGGCGCGATGCAGTGTATCTGCGAACTCCACATTGACATGGACGATGTCGAATTCAGCCGGTCTCAGGGCGTCGCTGAACAGTATGTAATCCAGTTGTTGGGAGTCACCCCGGAATATGAAGCTGTAGCGTTCGTCTTCGGGTAGGTCGTTCACTGGGTTGGTCAGGCCGCTACTCAGAGTGTCCGCAATGGTCGAGACGAACTCGAATTCGTTGAAATCACCGAGGACGATCACCCGGGCATCCGGGTCGGCGGTCAGAATGGGGTCGACGAAGTCCTCGATGGCCTATGCCTGGGCTCGGCGTATATCCAACCGGTTGTTTTCGCGGGCTCTTCTTGCCGGGTCTCGAAGGGCTGTTCGGTGTCGAGGATCGGTGGACTGCCGTATCCGGAGCGTCGCCATTGTTCGCGAAACCCGAAATGGGGTCCGTCCGATTTCGGGTGCACAAAATTAGGCGACGGCCATGGCCTTCGGCGGCCTGCGTCCGTCCCGGCGCGCACTCCGTGCTGCGGCACCAGGACTCCCGCAATGACTGGACGCCGTGTCGCATGGCCCAGCCTTTCGTCTCCGCCGGCGCTCACGCGCCGCACTCCGACGAAACGCACGACCCTACGCCTTCGCGGGGGGGCGTCGCTCTCCGCTCGTCGCTTACGCTCTCTCGCTTTCCTGTGCTCCTCCGCGGTACTCAATGACCTCACATTGGATCACCACCTCGACCACTTGGCGTCGCTCTGCGAGCCCCGTAGTGGCGATCCCGGTGCCGCCGCGCCGGCCCGCACAGGTCCCCGGCAGCGGGATGATCACGCACTGATCTGCGTAATCCCCAGCACACCCATACTCAGCAAACGCACTTACATCAGGCTCTGAACCGAGTCTTCGGTGTGAACCTTACGCACGTTTCAACCCGCGGGATCGACACCCTGTTGGTGCTCGCCAGTGAGATCGGAACCGACCTGTCTTGCTTTCCGTCCGCTCGGCACTTTGGCTCCTGGCTCGGGCTGGCATCACCGACATGGATCTCCGGTGGCCAGACCCTCGCCGGCTCCCAGCCCAAGATCTTCAACCGGGCCAGGCCGGCCTTACGCTAAGCGGCCTTCCATGCGCGACGCAACCAGACCTTCATCGGGGTCGTTCATCGCGCGTTTGGCCCGTATGGACACGGCTAAGGCAGTCAAAGCCACCGCTCACCAACTAGCATGTCTCATCTACGCCCTGCTGACACAGGGCCAAGAATATGTTGAACGAGGCCTGGAGGAATTCGAGGCTCGCCGACGGGATCGGCTACTACGCTCCATCCCGCGTAAGGCCAAGTATCTCGGCCTTACAGTCCGTGAGGACACTTGACGCGGATGAATAAAAACAACCTAAAAACAGAATGTTACGGTATATTTAATGAGAGCTGCACCCAAGTCGCATTACGATGCGGCGTCGGGAAAAATTCCGAAAGCGGAATTTTGCCAAGGTCCCCTCGGCTCAATTCAGCTGAATGCGTTGCCCCCAAGGGACCTGAGAACGACCTTTGACCAGCCAGATGACGGGGTAGGGCGGTTCGGTGGGCGGGAAATCGCCCTCGGCGTCGGTGAAGTAGACCAGGAGATCGGGAGACGAGCCGACGTGCTCGATCCAATCGAACACGGGTAGAAAGCTGGTGCCGCCGCCGCCCGCGATTTTCGCCGGCCGGCTGAAGGCCTCCCAGGGTTCGAATATCCAGGGTGCATCCTTGCACAACTTGGCATCACAGGGCAGCAGGGTGACTCGGGCCCGTATCTGGCCCTTGAGGGCATCGATCTCGCCGATGAACTCCTCCATCTCCCGGTCCTTGATGGAGCCGGAGGTATCCAAGGCTATCACCAGCTCGAGCTGGTGGCTGCGTAGGGTCGGGAGGATGAAATCGCCCTCCCGTCGGGACGGACGCTGATAGCTGTAATCGTCCCGCGCCACGGCCGTCATATAGCGCGCAAGCAGCATGCGCCAGGGTAACTGGGGCTGGAGCAGGTGGTCGATTAGACGCGCCAGCTCACCCCCCAGCTTACCCGCCTGCATGGCCTGCTGGGCCGCACCGGCCAGACGTTGTTGCCACTGAACCTCGAGGGCCTCCCGTTCGTTCGGGTCCAAGGGCTCTGGTTCGGGCGCGCCGCCACCGGCGTTCGGCTCGGGCCGTGCTCGGACACTGCCACCCTGGCCTTCCGCCTGGGCTGGGTCCGCCGGCGATGGCCGTGATAGGTCATCCTCCCGTAAGCCGCTGTCTTTGCCTTGGCTTTGGTTATCCCGGTCGTAGGCATGCCTGTCCAGAGTTTGGGAGTGGTCGTTGTCCTCGATCAGAGGATAGATATCTTCGGCCGTCATGCCCTTGTACATGGGGACGTGCAGGGACTCGGGCGGGGGGCTGAGGCCGTCGTCGATCAGCAGGGGATTGATGGCGTAATCGCAGGCCAAGTCCCATTTGTGGTGCACCCGGTGCCGGCGGCGGGCGAAGTGGGAGAGGGCGCAGTGCAGGGCCTCGTGGGCGAGCATGAACTGAGTCTGCTCGATATTCAGCTGGGCGATGTACTCCGGATTGTAGTAAAAGGCCCGGGCATCCGTGGCGGTGGTCGGGCACCAGTCGGGATCGGCGGCGTGCATGGGCAGGCGCAGCACCAGGGCGCCAAGGAAGGGCTTATCCAGGATCAGGCGCGTACGCGCAGCCGCGAGCTTGGTCTCGATGGTTTGGCTGGGGACGGCCATGGGTGGCGGTGGTCCGCTCAGTGGTCGATCAGGATATCCGCCGCCGCTTGGGCCCAGACGGCGAATGCGGGGACCTCGAACAGATCGTTGCCAATGGCCCGGTGTAGATCGGAGGCCAGCATGACACCCATCTCCCGTTGGGGGAAGCGTCCGGCATAGTCCAGGATATGGCCGATGACCTGCGGGGCGGAGTCTCCTTCGGCGCGGATGGCCCGACCGACCAGGGTGGCAGCAACCGCGTACTGGAGGTCGATCTCGGTGGGGACCGGGACCTCCTCGCCCGCCAGGATGGCATCCGGGTCCGGCATTTGGTCCAGGTTGTCCACGAAGGCATGGAGCTCGATACCAGCCGCTGGTCCGACACAGGCCTGCAGGGTGCCCCGCAGCAGCTCCGGGTGACCCTCGAACTTTTGCAGACCACGGTGGGCGAACTCCCAGGAACGGGGCGAAGGAAAGGCCACCGGATTGTGAGCCAGATCGAAATCGAACAGGAGCTCGGGACGGAAGCGCAGAAAAGCGATAATGCGTTCATCGATCCGATTGGCATAGGCCCAGGCCACCCAGTCGTCCAAGTGGGTATCCACCTCGAAGTGGGAGAACCGATTGGCCAGGGGGGCCGGCATGGTATAGGTCACGCCCCGGTCACCCTGTCGGTTACCGGCGGCGAAGATGGCCCAGTGATCGGGGATCCGATACTCCCCCAGCCGACGATCCAGAATCAATTGGTAAGCTGCGGCCGAGACCGCGGGTGGGGCCGAGGTGATCTCGTCCAGAAACAGGATGCCCCAGACTCCGTGACGTTCCTCATCCGGCAGGATGGCAGGTACCGCCCACTCGACCCGATTCTCCACCCGGAAGGGGATACCGCGTAAGTCGCTGGGCTCCATCTGCGAGAGTCGTATGTCGATGACTTGAGTCCGGTGAGCGGCGGCGACCTGGGCCACGATCTGGGACTTGCCGACACCCGGGGGCCCCCAGAGCATGACCGGCGTGTGATGGCCTTCGGAAGTGCTGAGGAATTCCTGGTCCAGGATCCGGAATAGATGGGCGGGACGCATGCTTGTGGGATTTCCTCGAGGTCGGGTTGGACTCTTGGGAGAACCTTGAATTTTTCAAGGTGTCCTGACAAGACGAGTCTGCAATATATGAACGGAATCTTCTACTTCCTCGCAGCCCAAACGCGGAAATATCCTCCTGTCCTACCCGTAGCTCCGTAAGGCGACATTTCGGCCTAGGAGGACCCGGTCGTTGGACGGCGGGCGTTGCGGCTGCCGCCGGGGGGTGACCGGCCTGTGGTCGGGAGCCATCTCCTCGGACCCGTTCGGGGGTGAGGTTGCCACTTGTCAACCCAAAGCACAGATGTCCCCTTTATAACCCAAGCAGAAATGTCCCTTTCGAGAACGAGGATTACCGCTGTGAGGCCCGATCCACAGCGATTCTGGCTGAGCGATTCCTAAGGATGGTCCGG
>Ga0209681_1000303_pt1 | contig 12683 bp, 4 predicted proteins | sample WorMetLIZISLAND2_3_FD_187416 | JGI IMG/M metagenome (GOLD analysis project Ga0209681, IMG submission 187416) | Marine gutless worms symbiont microbial communities from Max Planck institute for Marine Microbiology, Germany - Olavius clavatus LIZARD... ... | reverse complement strand
TTGAACGTATTATTAGTGAAGTATGTAGTGTGAGTTAGATTTTAACCAGTTGTACTTTTTCTTTTTAATTGTTTTTAATGTACCTTGTGTACGATTTTCATAATAAATAATAATAACCAACTGTTGCTAACTCTCAAAGAGGGCAGTGGGCCGATGAATTCATTACAAAGTTTTATCTTTTTTGTTTTTGATTATATTCCTGTAAATAGTCCCATGTTGGAAACATAGGCAGGCAGTCTGTGGTAATCTCAGTGGTAATCTCAGGATTACCACAGACTGCCAGCCTATGTATAGTCATAATGCTGTAGAATCTACCTAAACTCTCATATTTGTCCAGCTTTTTGCATCATTTTTGTTTGCATTTTGCTACTGATGTAGTTTCATGGATGTTTAATTGATCACGTGGGTGAATTGCAGCCAAGCAGTTGTATAGATTGAGATACTATGCGACTCTTGGGGTTGCTTTAGACGACAATCACAGTGGTATGACAGTGAGTGCACTGCTCAGCTTCATTTTCTATACTTAGTCGTCATTTAAAGTGCATTGCCCCCCCCCTAGGCATTTCCATTTTGTCAATAGACTGGCATTTTTGTGTTGCTTAATAAATGCGGTTTACAGATATGTGATGACTGAATTTTGTAGACGGTGGAAATGTGAAGAACTCTGGGAAGAAGTTTACTGCTGCAAAACTGCTCAGACGCAAGGAAGTCTTCTATAAAAATCTGTTGACTGTTGTGAAATCCTACCACAGAGTATGTTCATGAAGTTTTTTTGTATTTATTTACTGTGTGTGTCTGGTAAGATGTATTGTGTTATTCAGTCTCTACTGTTATACAGGTATTTATCCACAAGCTGTTGTAAGTTGTAATGGTCATTTTCCAGGTAAACCTGTTTGCGCTCTTGTTTTTCACTCTCCTGTCAACCTTTTCCAAGGCATCCTCACAGGACAGGCCAAAACTCCATATGCATGTAGTAGTTTGGGCCGAAGTGTGTTGTAACAAAGGCATGCATGCGTAGTGCCTACCGTGTATGCACAATCTCCTCTTTCATTTATAATAACATATTCGTATTATGCTTGCTGCAAACATGATAACTTTAAATATACAACACTGTGTGCTGTAAGAGCTGTATTGTTTCGGAAGCTTAACACATCCAGTGCTATGGACCAAATATGTCATCCCAAATTCAGTCCATTCCTGATCCATTGACAAATTATCTCATCCTGTCTAGATACAGATGCGGTGATTTATGGACCCAGAAGTCCTGTGCAGAGTGATTTGACTGTGTAACAGCAATCACGCATGTTACATCGTCGCTGCCGACTCAAGGACGTTCGTCATCACTCGGTCCTACAGCAACATGAGGACCAATACTTCATGGCTGCTGGCCCAAGGCTGTGGAACGGCCTTCCAGCTGGTCTTAGGCAAACAGACATCAGCTATGAACAGTTTAAGCAACTCCTAAAAGACTTACTTGTTTGGGCGTTGAGATTGCAGCACATTGTGACTAATTGCTTAAATTGCATCTCCACAAATCTTCATACTTACTTTAATCTTCAGCTGTGTATCATGACCATGTCATATTATGTCAACTTTGGTGCTTTGGTGCTGTTGGTGGGCAACAGGAAGGGCATCCAGCCTGTAGAAAGCCCTACTGAAACAATCTTGAAAAGCAATCACAAAAAGCTGTAGCAGTTTTGCAGTCTTGGCTTTGTAATCGGAACTTCTGAAGCCCCATGTTTTTGCATACATCATGTAGTACTAAGTGCTGCATTAACCTGTGTGACAAGTTCTACTCTATATTTGCAGTTGAACAGAGTGTATTAATTTGCATCACTATGTAGTATGTACTGTTATTCAGGTAAGTACTTTGTGCATTGTAGGAATTCTTGAACAAGCTGAATGTGTGCGGCAACATCAAGGATGATCAGATACAGCAGTGGCATCCAAAGTTTTCATTAGATGATGTCCCGGACATCGAACCAGCGCCGTTGCCGCAGCCACCCGTCGTGAAGAAGTTCATGACAGCTAGAGATGTGCTTGATGAAGTAAAAGACAAACAAGTTAATCCACAGGTTACTTATCGTCGCTGAATATATTTGCTAATGTCACGTGATTTGTTTCAAAATGACTTTGGCGTCATATGCTTTTATTTCTTGTTTAGTGCAGCAGTTGTTGGTCTTGAATATTTGGCTGGGGCAGGACAGAAGGGTATCCAGCAAGTAAAAAACCTGCTCCTGCAATCACACGTTCTACCTTTGTGACCCAGACTGATGTAGAGTAACTCCAAAAAAGTAAGTCGGTTAATCAAAAAAAACAAGAAAAGTAGTAGAAGTGGTACTTGTAGTATCTATTTACTTCTTTTTCTATCATACTCTTCTGTGCTTTGATGCTATTGATTTAGGGACAGGAAATGTATATGGCTTATAGAAACTTGTGCTCCCAGAATTCCCAAAAGTTCACTTTTAGATGCATGGGAGTAATTCTGGAGAAATTTTCCAGTTAAATAAAACTTGAATGTAGTTTGTTGCTCTCTCTTTGTGTCAGATGTAATGAGGGCATAGTTGTGGTAAGTAATTGCTGTGAAAGTTCATTTGCTGATGTAGATTCGCAAAGCTCTGGAGCACGTTGCCAGCAAAACTCCATCGACACCAGGCGCCAAGACTCCACAGAAACTGGCAAGTCCAAAACAAGAAGCCAACAGTGTCAACAAGATTGCATGTTCACCAAAGGGCCTTCCACAGTCTCTGCTAGAACGGGTATGTATGTCTGAAATATTCAAATGCACTGGAAACATTTAATCATATATTCAGAGTGGTCCAAAAAAGTGGTACCCCTGTTTTATTTTGCGATAACTTCCGCAAATGTACACTGATTTTAACAATTTTTTCACCGTTAGAACAAGAAATTTATGGCGCATAAATGTAAGATTACGACTTCCACCTCACCTGTATTCTGTAATCACCCTACCTAGCAAAACATACACTACTGCTAATACTGATGCTACATTTTCGAATGTATGACATTTTAAAGTTTATTCAAAACAGTTTATTACTTATTCCATACTTGCTTAATTATTAACAGCAATTCTTTCTGTCTGTCATAGACGAAAATTTAAGACGGTGGATAATCACCAAGTGGCACAAAGTATCGCAACTTTTCGTTGACAGTAGCTTCAAAGAGTGGTGTCGTGATCTTGCATATGTTGTATTTTTGTTGCAAAGAATGACTGAGGACATGTTTAACACGGCAGTCTCGCTTAAATAACGGCACTTATTCAGCACTACTGTTATATAAGATTGTTTGTGTGTCATTTACATCAATAAATCAAACATGTAGCACTGATACTGTCAGTAGTGTGTGTTTTACTAGGTAGTGTGGTTACAAATAAAGGTGAGGTGGCCGGCGTAATCTTTTATGCGTCATAAATTTCTTGTTCTAAGAATGAAAAAATTGTTGAAAACGGTGTACATTTGCGGAAGTTGTCGCAAAATTAAAATGCGGGTACTGCTTTTGTGGACCACCCGGTAGATTATAGAGTTTGTTTGCCTAAAATCTGTACCACGTCTGTTTAGTATTTGGCTGAGTTGTATGCTCATAGTATACCTGCAGCAGTGCAATAGCTGCTGTTATATTGACCATTGTTTTAATCTGTATATATTGCTGCTATGCCCACTTAGATGTCATCCACATTTTGCTGCATACATTGTGTATGAGTGACGATCGTGTTATGTTCATTTGCATCAGAGCTGCAGTTTTTCTATGCATACTAGTACATGAGGGTCGGAAGTATCTCATTTTTGTATGTGCAGTTGATGATGTGAACTGCCTTGTTATTAAATGAATCAAGCTAAGGACATGTGGTCGTTATCATTGAGTAGCCCCATCATCGTAGTTTTTGGCAAGTTAAGGTTCATCACCCCAAATTGGTAAGCTATGGAAAAGTGCCAATTTTTGACTTTTCAGTCACTGTATAGTCTGTATATGGTGGTGCCAGATAGGTGGTTGACCAGTGACCACTAATGTAAAGTTGCATTTGGGCTTTTCATGAGTGTCGTAGTTTATGACGTTTGATGACCTGGAGAAGTAAGATACACATCATGTGTGCGACTTTTGGGCTACTTAATGGTAAAGCTTGTGCAAAAATCAGTTATTAGCATAACTGATAACCAATTGCTGACAAGATAGATCCCATTTGATTGCCTTAAACAGCTATTGCTAATTACTGCAGTGTTGTTTCTCTACGGTAGCTGAGCTTCTTTTCTGATCAAGCATCCCAAACAGGTGTAGTATATGCCACTGTGTTGTTGTCATGCGTTTTCTTCTTTGCAGATCCGTGCAAAAGAAGCTCAGAAGATCGAGGCGGAGATGACTCGTAATCCTGAGGAGATGAAGCGTCGTGCAATGCTCCAGCGTCTACCTGAACTGACTCGTATTCTCCGAGCGTATCCTTTGATGTGTCATACCATGCACACTTATCAGTGCTATAAAGTCTTGTTAACCCTTTAACGCTTCGATGCTGTTGGTTGGCTGACAAGAAGGGCACCCAGCCCATAAAAACTTCTGCTTCAAAACTACTTGGGACATGGTGTATGATGTAAGTGGATTGGATACAGCCCAAAGTACCCTGTGGGTATGAACAGTTTTGGCCTGTCCCATGAGGATGCTTAGCATAATGATGACTGGGGACTGAGAATCAAGGGACAGCCGGCTAACTTACATATACAGTACCTGGAAAATGGCCGTTAAAAGGATGTGTATGTGTGTGTAGACTTATTAACCCAACACACTTTGACTGATGGATATTTTGCTAAATGCCTGGAGTGAATGGTGCATGTGAGGATGCTTTGGATACCTCCGATCAATATCTAAATTTAATTGGGTTACCTTGCCAGATCATACTACTTCAAATGGGATGAGCTGCCATGTAATGGACCTTGGTCTTTGTGAAAAATCTTTTTCTTTTGCTTGGGTTGCCATAAAATAACTGTGGGTTGTGTTGTTTTTATTGCCCTTTGTGAATTGCTACGTTAGGATAGTAGTCTACTTAGCAAACTACTCAGTCTGTCAGTGATTTGTGTTTTATTTATTGCTACATATTTATATAATCATTTGATATTACCGATGTTGTTGGAATAATGTTTTTTGGTCTTGTACTGAGAGAATAATTTTTGCTATAATTGTGTGTTAAGTGTAATTTTATTATTTCCTAACTGTTGAGCAGTCACTTTGTAAGCCAGAAGCGTCCAGCACTGCCGTTGGCTGACATTATAAAGTCATTCAAAGACAGCTACAGAACAGCACTTGGAACAGGTGCCTGCTATATGTGATACATAATGTGCTACTGCTACTATTACTACTACTATTTTCAATGTTTATTTAACCGGCCTAATTTTCTAAAATTATTCTTCTATCTTCAAGTTATTACATCTTTTAATGAGAACCTCTTTTGATTACTGTAGTAGTTTTTACAGCTGTAATGCCCTTTCTGTTGTCTGACCAGTACCCATAAAGCACTGAGGGGAAAGTTGCCTTGTCATCTATGCTATGTTTTGATAGTCATGACAATGACAGATTTTTTCTGCAAAAACCAGTGATACTGATGCTTGTGCTAATAGATATGTCTTACATAACAGAAAAAAGCTCTTCTGATGCAGCATGCATGTTTTTTGTTATCAAAAATGAACTCGGCACAAAACAATGTTTGGCACTGTTTCGGTAGTCATCTGGCAAAAGAACACAGCAGTTTATTACATTTCAGCATCATCACGTCACATAGCATATTGTGTGCATATGTGAATAATTTTGTCGGCAGGTGAGGCAGAGAGTCATCTGAGACTGATTGCAGAGGTTGTTCCTGATTTTCTCAGTATCATTCGACTGAAGAGCGGCGAGTATGTGAAGATAGACCAGCATGCTGACCTGTCGTCAGTTCATGACATCATACAGAACATCATTAAAGCCATGTGACAATGCCGTGCAGAATTTGTTTCTGTATTATTGACATTTTAGGCATGTTAGTCCTTTTAATGGCATACAAATCAAGCAGTTACAGGACCACTGTTTGACAGTGCGATAATTCTGTTTTTTTTGCATTTGGTAAATGGTTAGGATGGGTAGGCACAAACTGTCACCAGGTTCATTAGTTGGCATATTGTCACGGAAATCACAAAAAAAACTGTCGCTGTAATTCATTCTTGGCAGTTAAATTGTCATTGCCATGTAGATTGTTTAAGCAGTGTTCAAACGAACTCTTCCATTGCTTGTAAATGTTGGGCAACAGATTATTGCACTAATGGGCTAATGTACTAGGGTTAGGGTTAAGAGTCCAATATAGCCCATTAGTCTGATGCATTATTAAATGTAAACCTTCTTTCTATAATTTTCATTTTCTTACGTTCTGTATTTTTAAGTGTTTTGAGTGTTAAACATTTTGATGTAGGTTGGGCAACAAGAATGGCATGCAGCCCATGAAAACCTTTCTTCGTCATTGTGCGTAGCTATTAATTGGCCTATTTCCAGTGTTATCTGCAGAATTTTGATGGCACTGATGTTGTGCAATTCAAACAAAATTGTTTTCATCCAATCAAAACTTCTGGGTGAATTTTTTGTATTTAGTTTCATTCATTTGTGGTTTCATGAGCTGGACAGGTACACAAGGTATGCATGTTGGATATATAACACAGTAAATAAACACCTGTCAGTCATTTTCACAATATGTTTATGGCAGAAAATGTCAGAAAACTAAGTGAACAGTCAGCTGTTGGCGTGGGTATTAGTTTTTTTAGTAACACTTAACTTTTTTCTCAATGAATCGGTTCACCAGAGAATCACTATGTATTGTGAACTGGATAGCACTAGTGACTGCTGGACAGTGGACACGTACTTACTGAAAACTCTACAGTATTAGTAATATTTTGAATGTTTTAGTTTTTTTATATTTTATAGAAAGCTCTGTTTTAGAATTTCTAGAATGATGTTCTTGATTTTGTGTGTAGTTTGCAACAATTTGTAACCAGAATCAGATGTTTAGATTGAGCACGTAGAATGTAGATGTGCAGAAGACGTTCGGGAATTGTGAACTTTTTGTATACATTTACAGTTAAGAACTGAGACCATTCTGAGTTTGCTATTTTGTATCATGACTTGTTGATAAATTGAGCACTTGCGATGATTTTTGGGTTGTATTTGTTGCTTTTATTTAAATTCATTACAATATGTTGAATGAACCATTTTTCAATGTTAGATCTTATTTTTAGCAGTATTTTTTATTCCAGTCCATTTTTGCTTGTAACTATCCCGGCTCAAACTAATTGAAGGGGAGAATGATATTTCGTGGGAGCTTGTTGAAAATGTCCCAAGTTAATGGAAACTTCACACATTTTTAAAAATTTCACAGGGCCCGTAATTACCATTACAGCAAAAAAATTGTATCTAGCGCCACCTACAGCACTGGACAACAGCGTTTCACAAGCCGAAAAAGGGTATCAAACCATATCATAAAATGCAACAACTGTCTGTTTTAACAGTAATGATAGTCGGTTTCAGTTATATATTATTACTCAGTCATAAGACAGAGCGGATGCCTGAATATCTGGCGGGATTGTATCAAGAAAGAAAATTAAGAGCTTCAGCCTGTTCTGTGAGAATAATAATAATAATAACACCAGTGACAATGTTTACAGTGCTGTCATCACAGCAGAGCCATTGTGAGAGTTCACTCGGTTCTCAATGAATACAGCACGGCACTAGGTGACCACCAACCTTTGGACCAAGCCAGCTGGCTTGAGCTACAGGCCCACCTATATAGGCACTAGGCAGCCAGTAAACCATATGCACTATTGCCATTTATTATTATTACTCAGCCTAAAAGCTGATACGCATTTTACCGTCCCACAGAGGGTAGAAGGCTGAGTCAAGCAAGGTGCCTCAGGATAAGGGTAACTGGAAACAGAGAATCCACAGGGCAGGTGGCTAATCCCGGTTTACGTGGATATGGTGTATTGTTACACACGAGACCCACGTAAACGTAGCTTTGACCCTGTTGGTATGGTGGCAGGTAAGATATACGGCCTGAGCTTCAGCATCCATGCCTTTGCCTGTACAATACCGCCAGTTACTTTCAAGGTCCTCTGTGTGCTGCAAGATGTGAATGACATTTGTGAAATTCTGTTTTAATAATGAATTAATGAGTACATACATCCACTGCAGGCTTGATGCCTGATGCTAAAATATACGTGTGTACACAGTAAGTCAGTATGCTATAAAGCAGAGATACGACATTGGCTTTTGAACATAGTAGTGCAAAGTTGAGGAAAGCATTTGTTCAGTCTGACATGATAAACATGGACATTCAGTCACATTTCAAACAGAAATACTCAAAACACTACAACACACAAGTGTATTGCCAACTACTAGAAATACAACTATGTGCTAATAACTCAGTCAACGCCGCCACCATATTTCTGGAGTATCAGAAAGCCACCACCAGTAAGCAAAATAAGTACGAATGTATTATAGATCAGGAACTAGCGGATGCTGCTGTACAGGCACCGGGCAAATGCTGTGTGCACTCACCAGGCAGCCACACTTTTCTGCACGACATGACACAGCCTCCGTCTTGAAATTATGACATCATATCAGAAATCCAACTGCGTCAATTAACGCATATGTACTAGAACAATCCTCCAGATTTCATCCTAATTCCATTCGAAATAACGGAGCCTTGGGCTTTCTTGAAAAGGTTGCCCCAACAAGAAGAACAACTGTTACTGATCTAAAAATCAAAACGAGAGACATATAAAATGCAAGCTCGGTGGTGTCCAGCTAGTACAGTAATCCACATCAGTGACAAATATATACATCAGTACTGTATTGTGACAACAGATATACATGTATATGCTAACATTATCACGACTGATGCCAGTTTAACCGAATGTGGTTTCACTACTGTAGGCCACATACAGAAAGCCGTCTTCATCCTGGTGCTGCTCATAGACCTGCCCCAGACTTGCGCTGCACACACATGTACAAACAGCCATTCTTTGAAAATCTCAAACATCAACATCGCAGGCTGCATGGTATATGCAGCACTGTTATAAGGGTGACTAGCTATTTCAATGGAAAATGCCAAAATTCGACCCCCCCCATATTCCTTAACTTATCAACACCAAAATTGGCTCGTGTGATTACGTCCACCATATCTCTTGACATGCAAAATTGGGATAGAATCGGTTAACAGGGGGCTTCTCTACAAATATGTGAAATATAACGATTTTGTGAGATTTTCCTTCCCTTTCTTTATGTAACATCCACCAACCTTTAACCTCGGATGTACTTTTACGAAGGTGCACTGCACACTGCATACCAACTGCCAAGTTTTGTGTCAGTGTATACTCACCTCAGTTATCATAAATGAAAAAGGTGTCATTATATATTCTATTAATAAAAGCCATCAAACATTAAAGAACATATAAAAAGAACTAAAATAAAATACATGCACAGCACAGTTCTGTAAACTAGCAACAGACATTGTGTTTACAAATAAAAAGTTAAAATGCAAGCAAGTCAATAGCAAGGCATACCCGAATATGTGTCAAAAACTGTCAAAGATACTAAATTTATTGTCATATCATGGGTTTTTCAAAATCAAAATGCACCAAACCCATTTTCTGCCAGGGTTCTAAGTTCTAAGTAAAGACACATATTTTCCGTCAGACATTTAATCACAGTAATTAATCCTGTCCGCCAGCGCCACTGAAGTCTTTTTAGCACATACTGGCGCTATACAAATAAGATTATTATTATTATTATTGTTATTATGTTCTGCAGACTTCTGCCCCAAATCCCGCTGGCAGAGCTTATGATGCTCCCCTGGACACCACAGTCAGCTGGGGAGGGGGACATCCTCTTCCCTTTCACCTACTTTGCTGTCTGTATCTCGCTTACCCACCTCAATTTTTAGCAATAGACTACTGCCTTTAACGCTGTGCAGGGTTTCTCTGCCTTATAGATGGAGTATATTTATACTTCTGGGATGGATGAGTAAACCATCTTGATATATAACCAGCCACCCAGGGGCTGTCTGTCACTGCAGTTTGTCAGTTTCTTATATTAAATATGATGATGATGATGATGATGATGAACTGCATTAGACCAATCAGTCAAAACACTCATGTAGTACTATATGGGACTATATATTGTGAGCGTGTAGACTGTAGTGTAGGAGGTGCATAAAATGTTCAGACTGCCTACTGCAAAGAAAATTTTTACACATCTGAGTGACAATTTCATATTATGTGAAAATAAAACTATTTTACACACAGCTATTTATAGCCTACCTCGCTAATGGCATCTTTTTCCCCACATAGATATACAGAGCTCTTTCTGGTTCCATGTGCACTCTTTTTCGTATAATCCACACTAACTGTGACATGGAAATGTCACATGGAATTAAGAACTTCTTCTTCTCCATTTCATTTACAAACGTTCCTTGCATCTTCTCAATGATGACCTACAAATCAGTTAAGCAAATACACTGCAAGTCAAAAAGTAAGCCACCAGGTTTTTGTCACATCTTCATCAAGTAAGCTTACTGATCAGTTTCAAAACATGTTCACTGATACACTCTGCAGTGAATTTGTAACAGTGGTATATTAAAGATCTCACTGTAAGCATTGCTATACTGCCTTGTATAGTGTTGTACACTAACTATGTAATTGCCAACTGACTTGATAAAAAATCATTCTTACATTCTCTCACACAGCAATTATCATAGCAACATCACAAAACCAAAGTTGAACACCACATATGTCGTTTCTTTCTTTAAATATCATCAACATTGCCACAATGCAACATATGCACAAAAGAAAAATTTACTGGAGTACAGACTGCTAAAAATACGTAGATTAGACACTAACATCTTTTGCAACATGTCAATTAATTAATCCGTATATAATTTGCACGCATAGTTATTATTACCATATCTCAAAATTCACAATGATGCATATTTCTCTCACACAAATAATGACATCACATCAGTCTCTAGTGTGACTATTTTATACTTACAGGCACACGTTCTGGGTATTTCAATCTTATTGAAGAAGATTCCGCTTTCCGCTGTTCTGCAGAAACAACAAAGTATGCTATATATATTTATCTAGTTTTCTACTAGATAAGTTAAGTACTGAATATAATTCAGGGTTAAATTTACAGCACCTCAAAGCAGCAGTACTGACATAATTTGAACAACAGAAAACTGACAACTGGATTAATGTAGTATACATTATATAAGTGTAAGGTGGTACCATATCATAAAACAAATAACTCCATCTAGTCATAATCATCGGCATCTAATCTTAATCCTAAAAATGTTCTGCGAGTGTTACAAAATCTTAAGATAACCATATAGAAACTTGGATATCTGGATTGGTCTAATCTCCCATACGTCCAATACGTTTGTGGGTATTCTGAAGCATACTGGCACATTTGGATGTGAGGTACATTTGAATGTCAGAAATTGCATCAAAGTTTGAGGGAATTCTCACATAGCACCCATTCTTTCTTCTTTGATATTTCTCTTCTGCTGTTGCATGCTGCATCTTCCCTCTTCAAGGAAGCATAGTCCTTATCAACCACTTCACTGAGCAACTATTAGTGGTATAGCGTGGGTTATCGGCGGCGGAGGCAGACTGCAAATTTGCCGTGCCAAAGTCGTGAGATGCCTGATGAACCCCTTATCACCTATTTTTGCCACCCTCCTGATTGCCACCTAAGGGGGTCCTCCCTTTCCGCCCCATCGCTACGCCACTGGCAACTATTCTCTTCTCCTTGCTTTTTGGTTTGACAGACATTATTCCATCTAAAATTTATTGCAGGAACTCACTGCCCTACTGATTAACACATGACCCATCCATCGACTTTTCCCATGCTATATGACTTTGAACATATTCCTGCACCCGGATTAGTGGCGAAAATCGTTAATAAATCTTATAAGTAATGTTACAGAGAACACGGCCGCATATTTTACAAGGGATAATTATAGGTTCAGATCTGAGACCTGAAACTAAGCAAGGAACTGAAGGAAAAATTGTTAGGTTCTACCCAGATCGGGAAGGGTTAGGGATAGGGTTAGGGTTAGGGATAAGTGATCGCCGATCTGAACCAGATCGCCGATCTGAACCTAACACCGTGCTTTTACAAGATCGTGAAGTAAACAACGGTATGTAGTACCGAAAGTTGTATCTTCCTTATATTTGAACTTCATTCTTGCGAAGCTGACAGCAATGACAGTAAACAATAACTATGCCAAGTAACAGCACACTATAAAAGCATCCGAATAAATGTATTTTCTTTAGTAAAAACTATACGATATTTAACACCTTCAATACAAAAGACTACAATCTCCGCACCAACTGTTTACTCGTACCACTCCTTGGGAAATCCCAAATGACTATTAATAGATACGGAGTGACTAGCCACACGGCGACTTACTTATTTATTGGTGTGACGCGCACTTACATAAGTGTGAATAGCATCAGCCTAATGTATTAATGTTCAATAAGTACGTTAATAAGACCAATAATACTCCTTAGCAGGTGGCTAATAATACTCCTTACAGTAGTGGGCAGTAAAATTGTGGCTTTTTCCCCGTGTGCATGAGCTCAGCCTGTAGGCCACATAAC
>Ga0209681_1000302_pt1 | contig 12733 bp, 9 predicted proteins | sample WorMetLIZISLAND2_3_FD_187416 | JGI IMG/M metagenome (GOLD analysis project Ga0209681, IMG submission 187416) | Marine gutless worms symbiont microbial communities from Max Planck institute for Marine Microbiology, Germany - Olavius clavatus LIZARD... ... | reverse complement strand
CAAACCCAAATAAGCTAGCATACAAGTTGGCCGGATGGCCGGCTCAGTTAGCAGCCAGCGCCTTTAATCAACTAGGTCAGTATGCCAACAGTCCTGGTCAAGGAATTTTTCCGGAATTTTTCCGGAATTTTTCCGGAAAAATTCCGGGCATCCTACTTTTCCGGAAAAGTTACAACCCTAGTCATGAATATTTATTACCTGGCCACACCTATGCCTATTTTTGGCACTGCTGACTGAATATATATTCGTCATAGATATTCTATGCGGTTACCATGTCAATTTGTCAACATTGAGCCCGCCAATATTCGAAAACATGTATGCGGATAAGTTAAGTCAATCTAAGGCAACAAGTGACTATGTTGAGGGTTTTGTGCTTTCTATTGAAGAATGTATGCCAGTACTGAAACAGTACGAGCTGGAGTCGATGAGTCGCTTTGTTTGCACCAAACGACCGTCAAAGTTCGGTAAACAAGGTAGTAATTTTCATTGACATGTGGTACGGTAATCTTCAAGTTATATTTGGTGTGAGCGATTACAGATCTCATACTGCAGATTAAGACTGGCGTATTTGACGACCATGTCATTTTGTAACGCTGGCAGGTGAAGATATTAGCGTAGTATACAGACACTGAGGTACGATGATAAGGTCTTCACATTTTACAATTTTGCCAACTTGAGATCACGGCTATTATTGCAGATCATCGACGGGCATTATAGTTTTATAAGTAGGAGCCCATTGACGGACTTAATCGCTGTTTAGTGCTATGTACTATTACTGCAAAATTGAATTTACCAAATTTGGCCAAAATTTATTCATGCATTCTCCAGTGCTAAAACTGCACGAGAAGAAAATAGTAGCTGTCACGTAACCATATAAGGTGGAGGCTAAGTCTGTAGTGTTACTGCAAATTACTCTAAGTACATATTGGTGTTATGTGTAGACTTATTCTTGTCGTCACACTTTATTAGATTTATGGATGGACTGCCGTGTATAATTACTTCCTCATTGGATTTTGCTTGTCATCAAGGTCGGCGCACCAAGAAACCCAAAGAGGCAGAAAAGGTCAGCAAAAGATGTTTAATTGTATATTCTGTTTCTACATTGGCCAGTACTTGTGTATTTGTTCTGTATGGCTGATTGCAAAATAAGACCACAATATGGTGTCACTGTTGCATAGCTTTTTGATGCTTTTATGCTTGTCTTGTTCTAATGTTTATCATTGTTGTTTGTTGCTGTCACTGTCATTATTTCTGGTGAATTATGATGCATATATATAAAATGTATTACATTATGTCTGAGCAGTTCTCAGCACTTCTGTATCTTTACATGTATTTTTATAAGTAGTTATTAGTACTTTAGTGGCATGGGTATTGCTATCAAATGTTATTGTGGAAAACTGCAGTAAGCTTTAAGTCAGGTCTTGGCTGCATGTGCATTATCTAAAGAACGGAATAAAAGCTGTTTACATCACATGCGTGTACTTATTTTCTTAGCAGCTGTTATTGCTGTATCTGTCATGAATTTTCGTGGTGGGTAGCCCAGACACCCCCAGAAATTACGACCTGAGACTGGAGAAAGACTCTCTCCCCAGTCAGCACGAGTAGCTAATACTCAGTGTGTCCATGAGGACTGAATGTGGGTCTGATAAATCCGGCTGTTAGAAGAGAACAAACAAACAACCTTTAACAGCAAATCTGATGCCAGTAATAATATGTACAGTATGTCAAACTCGGAACTAGTTAACATCCATAAACACTGCAAAAGGTGCTCAGTACACAACAGATAACTGCGGCTAGATCTCAGCTCAGCGTCGCATGCCAGCTAGCCAAATCCTATGATCATTTGGTCATGCTGTATGAATTAGAGGAGGGTAGATGCCGAAATGACATCATAGTTCACAACATGTCTTCACTCACTGTTGCTTTAGAGTAGAGTACCACAATAGTCTACCATGAATAATACTTACAGGCCATAAACTACATGTATATGTCATTTGGTTATTCTGTGCAGGCTTAATTTAAGTAGTACACTTGTACGTAGTGTTTATTTTCACTGTAGTGTGGTGTAATTGACTTGAATTTTATTATGTAGGCAGTGGATCATGACTACAAGCGGAAGAAGCACATGGTGCAGTGCTCAAAGAAAGTAGACTGTCCAGCAACTGTGCACATCAGAGAAGTCTTCTGCTTTCCAAAGTACAAGGTTATTGTTATTTGCGAAGAAGCTTTGTTGAAGTCCGCATTTCGTACTTGTCGTGATTGTGTTGCATGCCACATGTCACTGTTACCTAAATTACTTCAATTGTCACTGTAAACAACCAACTTGTCACAGAAGTTATACTTCGTAAGTTGTGTTCCATATGGACAACACAACTTTTGCTTCATGTAGCCTGCAGAACGGACAACTTCAGTAGCTCTATTGTCTTGGAAACTGAAACACTGGTCATGAACTTGATCAATGGGTAGTTAACTTGTGCCCTCTTCTGCTTTGTGTCATTTCTGCCATGTCTGTTTGTTACACTGAATATGTTACATTACTGTAATTAAACTTCGGCTGTTGTTGACAGGAATTTAAGTGCTATGTACATGCTTACACATTGCGATATGTTGCAGTGCTTTTGTCAACTTTGCTGCAGCACTTAATACTGCATAGTTATTTTCCAAGGCAGCTCTGTTCACACTATGGTATTGTGTTTGGTAGATGACACTGTTCACAGAATGTGTATGTCACCTGTTTTATGGTATTTCCCCGTGAAGGCCACAACCGAAATGCTTGGAATTCTGGCCGTGTATGCTCGTCCACTGAGCTAGTTTCTGTAAGATGTACTCATTGATGGTTTAGGTTGATCAACCGACTGAGTGGAAGATGAAGGCCACTTCGAAAACTTTGCGGTCATTGCTAGGTGCACCACTTGACAATGATGTTTCGCAGCTCGGTGAATGGCGCTACTATCTACGATTACCTACAGTTACTCAGCACAAGAACCATTTCACATCCGAGCAGTGTGAGGTATGACGATGACCAGATAACCAGTATTATGTGTATAAAATGTGGTCATTTGTCACTTATTGTACAGTTAAGCAGACTATTCACCATCAGGATATTGTTACCCAGCCTGTCATGGTGATCTTTCCAGACTAATAGTGAACAATATCATTTCTGTATATTTTTAAATGCTCTTTCTTCATGTGTTGACATGTACTATACACAAAGAGCTTCCTTTGCACAAAGTCGGACTCCATTACATTTCATAAATATGCGGAAATTCCATTAACGTGTTCACTAGTCAATGACTGGATAAATCTACTCAGATGGTCGGACAAACAGACACTGCTCATGACTACAACCCATACACTACAGCCTTTAGTTCCACATATGAATCCTTTAATACCACGCGATGCTATGGGACTGTGTGTTGTCTGTCCATCTGTCTGTCTTTCCGTGACGTTGAGGTATTTTTTTCACACAGCTTGGAATACTTCGAAAATAACTTCACACCGAATAGCTTAAGGTCCCTGCTCACACTAACCCCAACATGGACGATCTGTTGCAACGGGAACACCCCCAAAATTAGGCTGGAATAGGGGTGGGGTCAGGAGCACAAAAAACGTGCAAAATCTCCTAAATGGTGCATGCTAGGACCAAAGTTACCATGACGGACTAATAGGAAGTCACATGCGTGCTTTTGCTTGGTACCAACATCACTGACCTTGGATGACCTTGAACGGCTGAAACGTCACTCTTGCCGAAATAAACCAAATTTACGGAGGCCACCAGAAAAATTTCGACAAAGATTTACCTATAGTGTTGGCACATACAATGTAGGCCTATGATTGCCGGTTCTGAAAATATAAGGTACATGCAAATATTCCTGTCCGCCAATTTTACGATGTGCACTTAGTTATTTACGGCCAATATGTGTCACCTATAGAATAGAATAGAATAGAATAAGAAATTTATATTATGCAATGTATCTCTATTGCCCTGAATGCACTAATATCGCACGAACAATAGTGTCTTAAGCGTGCGTCTAAAGTCACCAAAACTTATACCCACGCAAATTTGCTGTTAATGCTTCTTATAAGCTTTACCACAATGTATTGTTGCTTATGCAGGTGGCAGGCTTTGCTTTACTGGCCGATGAACGTATTCGTACGAAGGTCTCTGATCTAGTAGAAGATGGTGTTCTTTCAGTGGCTGAAATGCAGCGTCACATCAACCACTATGTCCGTACTGAGTTGTTTGCTGGGCAGGATTTACCACCTGCCAGTGATCGACGGTTTTTCCCGACTGCAGTTGACTTCAGAAATTTCATATATCGGACAAGATTGACAAAATTGCATTCCAAAATTGATCAAGTGAATTTGAAGGTTAACATTGAAACCTGGACTAGGGAAAATCCAGAAGATCATTTCTACTTTCGTGAGTACTGTGATGATACTGATGATCAGTCAGCTGTACAACCAAGTTCTAGTGTTGCGGAAGATGACAATGTTGACATTATCATGCCTTCAAGACAGCCAGGCAAAGGACTGTTGTTCTGTCATCAGACACAGTGGCAGCAGCAGCTCCTGCTGCGCTATGGAGCCGAGATATGTTTGCTTGATGCAACATATAAAACGTCGCGTTATGCCTTGCCATTGTTCTTCGTTTGTGTAAAGACGAACGTAAATTACACAGTAGTGGCATCATTTGTTGTGCAGTATGAGGACACTTCTTCTATTGCAGAGGCACTGTCACTTATTCAGCACTGGAATCCAAACTGGTGTCCTCGCAACTGGATGGTGGACTTCTGTGAAGCAGAAATAAATGCGCTGGAAAGTGTATTCCCAGGTGATTCTGATTAGCATCTGTATATGCATGGTTTCTACACATCAGCAAACGCATGTACTTTGGTTTTCGTTTGACTTACTGTGTTCACGAGAGGTGTAATATTCACTGTGCTCAGCTTATATATTTTCGTAATGGTCTGTGTTTTGTCTGCGTACAACACCGAACACCCATCAAACGGTTATTGGGCACTTTCGTGCTATATTTAAGAAGAATACACACCTGCCAGCCACAAACTTGATTAGCTGTGAGAAAGCATGTGCATTCTAACGTGGATTGTGGATCATTTGGTTTTATTGTTCACAAAATTAGGAAATAGGATGTTAATATCTCGGCAATTTATGAATGGATCCTGCTTTAGTAATTTTCAATGTATTTTCGGTCAGAAATTTTTGCTATGCAGGCATGGCTGAAAGAAGACTTGCACGGATTTTGGTGCAACGCCAGTCATGTGGATCCAGAGTTGCTGGGTCCAGAGCCTCGTCTGAATCCATTGCCGTATTTTAAGAATTCTTGCATTGCTGCTCAGATTGATGCAGACAGTCGTAATACTCCTCGCAGTAGTAAGTAAGTAAGTAAGTAAGTAGATCTATATAGCACATAATGTGCAATACCTCTAATGCGCTGTAGGTATGCCTTTTCCTGAGTGCTGCCTATTTCTGTCAATTTACAGTTGTCTTGGTGGTGTATGTGTTAATATGTAGGTGCAGTTGTGCTGCTGTGTGATTTCCATAAGGAACAGGCATGGTTACGATGGACTAGCCAGTCACGTAATGGTGTTGATCCTGCTCATAAAGAGCAGCTGCTTGGAATGTTGCGCGCCATTTCACACGCTGATACAGTTGACAGCTATGCAAAGGCCGTGGAATCATTGAAGCAGTCGTCTACCTGGAAGTCCAACACAGCTCTGCAACAATGGTTTACTCGCAGGTGGCTGACACACAGCAAGGCAAGTCTTTATTCAGTTCTACCCTGTAATGTGGCCTCCTCCAGCGACGCTACATAACACGTTTTGCTGCAGTGGTGTATTTTCATAGCACTGTAGCAGCCACTTTGGACGTTAAATACATTTTGTGGCATGTGCCAGTGAGCTCACAGTTGTCGCAGTCAGGTTCACTGCTTTAGCAAAAACCTCCTTTATTACTTGGCTGTGAACCAAATATAAAGTATACTTTGTTACACATTTACTTGGGTGAAGTGGGTGCATGCACAGATGCACTCAATAAATATCAGTCACCTCTATAGGCCTAATTCAGTTTAGACACCAGTAGCATATTTGTTATTGTGCACTATTGTTGTTGTTATTGTTTTTTTCACTATTTCTTCATTGTATTTTTTTAAAATTTATTCATCTATTCGGCTATCCAAGCCGCAAGTGTGTAATAAAGTCAGTGTTCAGTGTTCAGTGTTCATGTAAGGATGGCTCATGTTAGTTCAGTAATAACTATCTTGCATGAACACACAGGACTGTGTTACTTGCTCAATATAGCTACTTAGTGAAAAATGGCACAATGAAACTTATTATAGTAATGTTTACTCACCAGTCACCACTGTACGGTGGTAAGATACAAGTAACAATGACAGTGTAGAACACAGCAGTTAGCTAAAAAGAAGCAAGACATATATTATTAACTATTGTTCTTATCTGACTGCAATATTGCTATACTTTATTTCATTACCAGTCATCTGCTATTTTTTACAGTGCTTGTTAATATGCAACGGGAACGAGTCAAAAGCTAGAGTAGCTTATACTAGCACTCGCTCCTAATTAAGTATCAATTTACACAAGTAATAGGCGGAAAAATTATGTCGTTAGGTCAAGTACAGTTAAGCGTACAATGTCACAGATTCATAGAATCATGCCAATTGGACATTATATTACTATCAAGCCAATAAACGTACAAAAATGTACATAAGACAATGATACTGTATTAACATTGATAATTAATTAAGCTGCATAATGTCTACAATCTATGAAATATAATATGATAGCAGCAGAGTTGTTACTGACATTTTAACGGCATTGTGGATTTTTAAGATTTTTTATTACACTTGTTGTTTATAGGAATTGTATTTGCATTGTAGCTGTAGGCCTTACTTGCGCCCCTGTGCTACGGATGAGGGGCACCATAGCAAGTAATTTGATTTGATTTGATTTGATTTGATTTTGATTTTGAGGACTTAAATGTTTTAAACGTTGATAAGAGTCGTATAGAGACTGCATATGTCAGCGCTACATTGTTTGTGAGCAGAGGTGGGTCTGGGCATTCCGTTCTGTACAGTTCCATGTGCGAGTCAACACTAACAATGGTGTCGAACGGCAAAACAAGACGCTGAAACATGACTTCCTACAGTCGTATCGGCAGCATTCATTGTCAACACTTGTGTCAGTCATTGTAGAGAAATATCTTCCGAAGCTATGGTTGCGGTAATGTATCATCCATGCATCACTCTTACCTGTTATTTGCACTTTGCAAACAATGTTGCTTTCAGTAACTATATCAGATGCCGGACGTCACGTTTTACTGGTGTCGGTTTGTCCACCAACTCAATATGTAGTATGTACAAACTGTATGGCATGATAACTGCAGTACCAATTTCTGTTCATGTCAGTGTGTGTCACATAACGGGTGCTTGGCATTGTGTACGTTGCAGCTATAAGGAGCTCAATGTTCGCTGTTCTGACAAGTACCGACGGTACAGTGGCACAGTTTTGCCATTCCTGTGTAACAGGCCGCATGATGTCATCCACCACATAATGCGTCGGTATGCTGACGGAAAGCAGTTTTCTGCAGAGAAGGTGCTGCAAAAGGGTGACGGTATCTTTGAGGTTGAAAGTGCCTCTGTTTCTGGTGTGAAGTATATGCTGTCGTTCAACATCGATGGGATGCCCAGGTGTGACTGCTTTGACTGGAAGCGTTTCCATTTGCCATGCAAACATTTCTGTGCCATATTTCACCTGTATCCTGACTATGGGTGGGACAGATTACCAGCAGGTTACAGAGACAGCCCATTCTTCACAGTGCATGAAACCATTGTTGGCACTCACAATGATGTTCAGCAGTCAGCAGTTGACAGTAACGCAGAGCCACTTCAGAATGATGCTAGTCCTACTGCTGTGTGTGAAGATCACGACTCTGCAGATGCCAGCCACAGTCTGAGGAATGCGAAAGCAGCTTTGTGTCGCGAGGTACTGTGTACACTTACAAATTGCACATATCTGGTGGACAGTGCAGATGCTTTGGATGTGCTGCACCAGTCACTGCTGAGGTCCTATGAAGAACTGACACCATTTGTACCTTCAGATGGTGGCCTGCACCTGAATAGTGAGCAGCACGCCCGCCGACAATGTAAAAAACGATGTCGCCCTTCATCTGTAACCGGTCGCAGAATGGAGTACAAGTCTGCAGGGTCCAACATACCATTACGGCCACGTAAGAAAGGTTGGTGTCACTTGTGTTCACTGTATTGTGCAGGGTTGTATACTATTTTGGGTATTGCCTCCATATTGCCAATACTGTTTTAAATGTAGTATTGATAGCTGTATTGCAAAACTGTTTTACTCAAGTTATATTGCAATACAAATGGCAATAATTTTTGGCAAAATGGTAGAAATTTACATGATGAACCGCATAAACTCAGTGAACTGAAGACTGTTGAACATACACTTTGTAGTCTCTTTTTTGCTAGTATTGTACTGCTATTATGGTGCTCAGCCTAGTGCTCTCTATAAACAATATTATAAGTCATTTTATTGTGGAGATAGATTTAGTTGGATAACAGTTCTTGAAGTTAGTTTGTACTTTGTAGCTTCTTTTTGGTAGTATTTTACTGCTATTGTGTATTTGTGTTATTATATTTTTCATGGAGTTATTGGTATTGGCATTGGCAATTTTTTGGCCTGGTATTGGTATTGAATATTGCAATACTTTTTACCACTATTGTTAACAACCCTGGTATTGTGTCTCATCTGCTGTGTTGTGCCTGTATTGCAATGCTGTGGGTAGACATGGGAGTCACTTTGTTCTGCAGCTGTGACTTGGCTGTGGGGTTTTGATATTGTGTGGTTCGAAATATCACTGGTGAAAAGTTGCACTCTATCTGCAAATAATGTCGGCTTGTCATGATGCTGCATGTTTTTCTTTCAGCTAAACTGGACAAACGCACAGCTGTCGAAACTGTCACAGACATATCGGACACGACAGTTATTGTCGAGGAGAGTGTGCCTGCCACTGACACTTCATCCAGTTGTGCTCCACCTTCCACTGGCTCCTGTGTTGCAGATGTTACGTCTCCCGATTTACAACGTCCAGATGGTGCGTAAGAATTTCCACAGTAATCACAACAGGAATATTCTGTGCAGTGTTCAAAATGTTTGTTATGACTGTTGTTACAGTACTTGCTGTGAAGCATTGCATCATCCCCGTTTGGGTGAATGATGGTACGGCAATAACAGTGCTATATTAAAGCAAAAGAGTCATGTGGAATGGTTATGAACAATGTGAATAGTGTGTGTTATTGACAACTGTGTTGTAGAAACATTCCTGGATCAACTGCTGCATATGCCATCTGTGAAAGCACCAGCTAAGAAGGGCATCCGGTATCATGTAGCTGGTGAGGTGCTGGAGTACAGTGATCTGCGATCACTCGCTGGCAGCAGGTGGCTAAATGACAAGGTGTGTATTGCAAGAGCAGTGTGCAAATGGAAACGTGAGTTTAGTGCTTGTTTATCAGTTTTCAGTTGTTGCACTGAGGTTGCCTGTGGATAACAGTCCATAATGACAATTGTTGTAGGTTATCAATAGTTATCTGCAGCTACTGCAACGAATCTACAACCATGTTTTCGTCTTTCCGTCGTACTTGGCAGTTTTGTGGGACAACAGCAAATTTGACACATGGCTGTGCACAAAGGTGAGGACTGTAAACATTTCTCAAATTTTGACGTGTTTGGGTCAATCTGATGACTGAAAATATGATATGCTGAGCAGTATCACGTATACATGAACAAGATTCAGACTGTTAGGGAAACAATTGTGTTAAGTATGGACTAATATCACTGCCCTTATTGGATGTTTCTCACATTGATTTTATGCCATGTCAATGTGTACTTGACAACCACTTTGTACGTACTTTTTATGTGTACTTTTTGTACGATTCTATGTTAAACATATGATACTCATTGGTTTTGTACATGATTGCCACCTGTCCAATTCAGCCTTAAACCACAAACTGAAATGCCATGTGCTGTAATGAGTGCAGGTGCAGTTACAAAATTTCATCTGGCTGTTTGTGCCGGTAAACGTCAGTGGCATTCACTGGGCTCTTTTGGCAGCTCATGTACCATCGCAGACCATTTCTGTTGTTGATTCACTGTCAATGTCAGCTGCTGCTACATATGTCGACAAATGGCGGTATGAACATTCTCTTATACATTCACGGTCTTTGCTACTGATGACCTCTCTGCAGTTTATGTCTTTGCAGTGAATACTGACCAACAAGCGTACCGTACATATGAGGCTTGCAGTTACCACTGATGGTAATTGACAACAGTTAGCGTGCATGGTAGTCGGTGGCCTCAGTAGGTCACATTTGGACTGATGGACTATATGCAATTGTTTTGGCAGAACATTCATGTCTCTGCGGAGTGGAAAAGTGAGTGAACTAGACAGCTGGAGCACAGGCTCGTTGACTTCAGTGAGACAGGCTGACAGTTGCAGCTGTGGACCATTTGTGTTGCTGGTGAGTAATGCTGCTGCTTGTTTATGTACAGTTTACATTTGTCTCTGACATGGTGCTGAATGACTGTCGTCACGCGAGCAATCGCAAACCATGCACTTCCTGGTTACTGTGTTTCGTGATGTTCTTGATAGAGATCTAATTGAGACTATTTGTTCCAGTCCAAGACCACAACCAAAATGTTGTGTCATCTTCAAGGTGCCTCTAGATCAAAACCTTTGTCTTGATGATCACTACACTGGTTGTTGTTGCTTGTATTTATGTAGAACGCCACATGTCTAGCTATGGGGATTCCACTGGCTAGCATCAGCAACAAGCATGCAATAGCGATGCGTCGCTATGTCCTGAAACAGGTGCTGGAAGCTGCTACAGTTCCGCCATGTCAGAGGGAGATCTGTGATGCAGCACAGTGCACCAACAAGGACAAACAAGCAACATGGGTCTGCTGTGATGCCTGTGGCAGGTGGTGCCACGTGGGTTGTGTCAACGTCACTGAGGCACCTGCGGGTGATTTTATTTGCCCAATGTGTCACAGTTGCTGTGAGTGATAGTAGTAGTAAAGGCATGGGAACCGACATTAACTGTACGGTGTTATACTTTGTGTTTCACAAAGTTTCTGTTTTACACTGTGTCTGACATTTACTGCAATAGCTTTTATCTGTGTTATGTATTCACTGCTGGTGCTGATCTACACGTAAGTGTACAGTTGTTAGTGTTATGCATTAGTCCCTATTCTGCTATTCACATATCATTTGATGTGCCCGTATTACCTTTTTATTTTCAATAAATGCACCTCTGTGACATGTTAGTGCATGTTAGTCTTGTTGATCTTTTGTGGTAACTCTTTTTTGGTGTTGCTGTATTTCACTCGTACACTATATGTCATACATGACTCACTGTTGTCTCATTTTACACATTTTGTTGGTTTGTTTGTTCAGTAACTGAATATCTATAAGATGCTGGTGAAGGGTCTTGTTGATCTGTTAACAGTATTACAGTGACATGTTTCTTGTTTCGTTTTGTTTCATTCTTTTGTGAAATTGATTACCACCGTGTAGTCGTGTGCGGGGTCTTGTTGATCTTTTTTGGTGTTGCTGTATTTCATTCGTACACTATATGTCATATATGACTCGGTGTTGTCTCATTTTACACATTTTGTTGGTTTGTTTGTTCAGTAACTGAATATCTATAAGATGCTGGTGAAGAGTCCCGTTGATCTGTTAACAGTATTATAGCGTCATGTTTTGTTTTGTTTTATTTTGTTGCATTCTTTGTGAAATTGATTACCACTATTTAGTCATTGTGCCAAGTGAACTCTGTCTGCGTTAAATTCAACTGTTGTTGTTGTTGTTCATAATAGCATACCATGTGTTGCTTGCATGTACTATGCATACTTGTTACAGTCTGCTCTGCTAGTCCGACGTAATTGACTTTAACACATTCGTACTGCAATATGTTACATAACTGATTCTCTCTGACACGTTAACAGTATTATCATGACACAGCTTTAGTGGGCTACGTTTTGTTTTCTTTAGCCTTTTACTTACTGCTTAGTACAGTTTTATACTTACATGTCTGATGCACTGTGTATTGTGTGACAAATATACTTATATGTACAGTATTGTACATACTGCTATATACGATATAGCATTTTTAATTTTGCCCATACATTTATTAATAATGAAGAAAAATTACCTGTTATATTTCAGTCTTACTTTGTTCAGAATAAATGTATTCGTTCCTATGATACAACAAGAATGTGTGATATACATATTAGTAGCATACAACTAATGGTTGGTAAACATATCTACTGCTGATAATAACGGCTGTACTTTATGTACCTCCCACTGCTGTATAGAACCTCCTTCTATGACATAGACAGATCTCAGTCCGTCGTATGTTCACTTACTGTACCTCCCACTGCTATATAGAACCTCCTTCTACGACATAGACTGATCTCAGTCCATCATATGTTCACTTACTGTACCTCCCACTGCTATATAGAACCTCCTTCTACGACATAGACTGATCTCAGTCCATCATATGTTCACTTACTGTACCTCCCACTGCTATATAGAACCTCCTTCTACGACATAGACTGATCTCAGTCCGTCATATGTTCACTTACTGTACCTCCCACTGCTATATAGAACCTCCTTCTACGAC
>Ga0209681_1000299_pt1 | contig 12773 bp, 13 predicted proteins | sample WorMetLIZISLAND2_3_FD_187416 | JGI IMG/M metagenome (GOLD analysis project Ga0209681, IMG submission 187416) | Marine gutless worms symbiont microbial communities from Max Planck institute for Marine Microbiology, Germany - Olavius clavatus LIZARD... ... | reverse complement strand
GAGTGCGGTTATGAGATTGCATGTCGTCCGTCTGTCCGTCCGTAACGATTAGGTACCATGATCACATAGGTTGGAATTCTTTGAAAATAATTTAACGGCCGAATAGCTTAAGGTTCATGCGCTCGTTGACGACTGTGTTTCTGTTCAACACAGCAGATACTCCTCAACCGCTTTCAATCAGTGCTGTTGCATTGCAATTTACTAATTACTAACTTTGTCCGGCGTTGGGATTTACCATAAGCTGCTGAATATCTGGTAATGCGCAGTTCGGTTATCCACATAGGCCACGGATGCAAGGAAACACCGATGTCGCATATTGTTAGAAGCGAGCGAACCAGTCGCCTACCGGCTTGTACTTTTAAAACCCCACAAAACCACACATAACAATCTGTCAACATCGGTCTATATACTGACAGTTATATATATATCTCTCCCAACAGATTTCAGTCCATATCTGACACCAAGTTTCCCTGAGAAATGGCTGTTAAAAAAGTGCATGTACTTGTAATGGATTTTCTTTTTGAGTGTGTTTAGTAGCATGTAATAATAGTGTGTCTAGATCTTTGAAATGAAAGTCTGCTTGTGGCATGACACGTGCAGCAAATTGAGAGCATTGATAACCTGGAAGACACTAAAGGACGGACGGTGCGTGAATGGGTGTCGCTGCTTGCACCAAGACGAGAGATCTACAACCGCTTCAAGAACTTCCTCCGAACGTTTGTGGATGCTAAGGGTCACAACTTGTACAAGGAGAAGATTCGTCAAATGGTTGAATGTATGTAGTGTGTCACGTGTACTGTGCATGCATGTGTATAAGTGTATATATTACGTATGTACATGTAAAGTAGACTTATACAAAAATAGCGTCACGTCTAGGGCTCCGATCGATCGGCCAATCTCGCGAGAATCGTCAGCAAGTCCTGATCTCGTAGGTGATCGAGCAGCGCATCCAGTGTGCGATCACTAATGCTAATTGCAGTGCCACGCAACTGCGGTCTGGATTCAATTAGCACGTCACCTCAGTGACAGTCAACTTGCTGCAACTGAGCAGCTTAGCATGGCCCTTGTTGACTCAGTGTCCCTCCACTCCCTTCCCCCTTGCTCACGGTGGCTAGGCAGCAGTGACGGCATGGAGCAAACATGATAAACAATGACTGGCAGGCACTGGGGGAGGGGTTATTGGACACGTGAGAAATCACGAGAATCGTCGCCAGCAACATCGCGAGAATCGATCTGCCCATGTAGCTACGATCGGAGCCCTAAACACGTCACATAACATAATTAGCTGTTGAGTTAGAAACACCCATTTGAGTAATGGTAAAGTATGTTAAGTGATTAACGGCTTGTCGACCTTTGACCTTTAGCCCCACTGACTGCCTAGCCACCTTGAGCAAGGGCCCCACTGTCGTTTTACTAGACATACTATTTTATGAACTTCTGATGCATGAGCATAACACATATGCTTGTTTTAGAGTGAATTATCCATTTGCAGATATATGTAGTGTGACTCGCTGTCTGTCGAGCTGCTACTGCAGGTCTAAAGCCCCTTCGTTCGGGCAATGGGCGGCCACTGATTGCGCCGTGCCGCCTACTGGTAATGCTGGTCTGACTGAAATGTAAACTGCTTCTGTTTGGGTTTCCCTCTAAGTTGTGGTATATAAATGTCAGGACTTTTGACCTTGCCATGAGGAACTATATGCTAGATCTCCATTTTTTGTTATGCTGTTGTAGAATGAGAAGCCTAGATGTGACGGAGAGATGGATGTAAAATTTACTACTGTAGTGTAATAATAATAATAATAATCATAAAAATAATAATAACAATAGATTTCTATAGCGCCATTAGGTTGTAACCTCAGAGGTGCTGGCTGCGGGTAATGTCAGTGTCAGTTGAATGCTAGAGAAAACACAAATGTCTTTAGCCTAGACTTAAATTTTCCTAGTGAGTCATTGTCAGTTACTGTTCTTGGTACAGAGTTCCAGGTGGCCGGAGCAGAACAGCGGATGTATAAAGCAGCTTGTGCATAGTAAATTCATGTTATGTACATGTTATGTTTGTATTTTTTGTCTTTATGTTGTATATCAAGCATGGCTGTGTCATGTGCTGTTTGCAGCCAACAAAGCAAGTCTCATTATTGACTACAACATTCTAGCGTCTCAGGAACACGTACTTGCTTACTTCTTGCCTGAAGCTCCTCTGGAAGTGCTGAAGATATTTGATGAGGTAATATATAATAGTCGGTCTGTAGCTCTTTGGTTGCTGATTGGTCAGCTTCCAGTTATGCTAAAAGCAGGGCTCTTGCAGGTCCTTGCAAGTCCTTGAAAGTCCTTGAATTTTTTTCCAGATTTTCAAAGCCTGGAAAGTCCTTGAAAACAGACATGGTCCTTGAAAGTCCTTGAATCTGTGTCTGAAGGTCCTTGAAAGTGCTTGAATTTGATTTTCTAAAATGCTATGACTGAACAAGTGATTTTCAGAATCAGTGTAACCATCCGTAGTAATTAGATGCAGTGACAACTATTGATGCATTTGGTAAATTTTTCTGATAATTCCAGTTTTTGCTGAATGCTTGAAGGTGTTAAATTGTCAAATGTAAACTGAACCTGCTTATGTATGCTTATAAAAGTGCCGGTTTGCTTTATTTTAATTCTCCTTATATATCCTTTGTATGGGCAAAGTCCTTGAAAAATCCTTGAATTTGATTTTGACAAATGGGCAAGAACCCCATAAAAGGCCTTTAGGGGTGGAGCAGCAGTGTCAATCAATGCAGCCATTGACCGCCTGGATTGAGTATTGGTCTGTCTGCTGGCCAGGTGGCAGTAATGCAGTATGGTGGGGGACGTTGTATATAGCAAACTTGCGAAGTTTTGTTGTAAACAGAGGTAGCTTGAGCTGTTTCATCTTGTTACATTGATAGTGCATCAATATATTTGTCACTTTGTGCATTGTGATATATATTAAGAGAATATGTTTGCTGTCTTTTAGTTCAGCAGTGTGGCATCAGACCAGATATTCTGCCTTTGGGACCCGTCCTAATGAGGTGAAATTCCGCATAAGTTGATCAGTTGAACAAAACAGAAGCCTGAGTTGTAATGTGATAAGTGAAATTTATGAGTCGTGACACCGAGGTGTAGTGATTAACACGTTGGTCTTGATCAATGACATTACCCTACACTGGGCCCTGTTACTACTTCCTGGATGGGTTACTACCGACAACTAACCGCCTCGATCAACTCAACCTTCCATCAGTCTGAGGTGGATTAATTGGGTACTGGCCTGTCTGACTGCGGTATGTTCACTTGGCAGTGTGATCCTGTATGACAGGTGATGCCCAGTGGTGGTTTTAGGCTAGGCCAGGGGGCACAGGCCCCCCAAATCTTGCCCAGGCCCCCCAAATTTTTAATTGGTTCTATAGTAATTTCGCTTAGCCGTTGTTACCTCCCAAGTCCCAAATGATGAGGGTCTAGGCCCACCCAAATATTTTTTCCTAGAACCACCACTGGTGATGCCCCATAGCTAGCTGTGAGGTGTGTTCACTGTATCATTCAGCTTATAACTGTCAGTTGTTTTATGCAGGCGGCATTAGACGTAGTGCTGAGTATGTATCCACGCTATGATCAGATTGTCAAAGAGATTCACGTTCGTATATCTGACCTGCCACTCATTGAGGACCTGCGTTCTCTCAGGTACTTTGTTACGTCTCTGTTGCCGGCCACACATAGAGTCATAGATTAATTCAGTGACATTAATTCAGTGACAATTAACCCTTAATTCTTTATGCTTCGTCTGGCTGCTTTGTAACAGTTAACTCTTTCGCTGCCGAATAATTTTTTGAAAGTACACCACAGTGCGTAGTTTCCCACAGCCCATTAGAATGAAATATGTAGTAAATTTCACTAGTATGCAATATATGTCGACCGATGTCGACTTTGGTCCACACCGGCGCTGAGGGCACGTTGTCGGCTATAGTTGCCTGTGGCGTCAAGCCTGGGTGTCGACTACAGTTGCTTGCGGCAGCAAAAGAGTTAATCATCAGTTGTCAGTTGGACATGCTTAGTGGTGCACTTTAGTCTGCACACTTTTCATTTATGACTCTTACTTGCTAACTCTCTCAGCAGGCAGTACTGGATTATTGTATATTAGTTAATTAAATGCACAGATTTTTGCTCAGAATTTACTCTGTCTGTCGAAGGTTGACATTATTGTCTATGCAGTGACTGTGTGCATGATCTGATTGCACAATTTATCGTAGTTATGTCTGTTTAGTTGAACTAGGGCTTCGATCGCAGCCACATGGATGGGCAGATCGATTCTCGTGGTGTTGCTGGCGACGATTCTGGCGATTTGTCGCGTGTCCAATAACCCTACCGCCAGTGCCTGCCAGTCATTGTTTAGATCATCTTTGCTCCACGGTGTACGCTGCTGCCTAGCCGCCGTGAGTAAGGGGGAGGGGCGGAGGGACACTGAGTCAACAAGGGCCGTGCTAAGTTGCTCAATCGCAGCAGGTTACTGTCACTGAGGTGAGGTGCTAACTGAATCCAGAACGCTGCTGCATGGCGCCGTTATGAGCATTAGTGATCGCACATTGGATGCGCTGCTCGATCACCTATGAGATTAGGCCTTGCCGATGATTCTCACAAGATTGGCCGATCGATCGGAGCCCTAAGTTGAACACAGTGATACGTTGTTTTTTGATAGTCCATGCCTCCCTAATACTTAGATTACCTTTGGTATTATTACTACTACTACTACTACTACGGTGACGGCCACCACCACCCCTTGCAGTTTTTTGCTGATCATACTGCATGCAGTGGCATGACAATGTCATCTGTCTGTCTGTGACGTTGTGCATTGTGGCTAAATTGTACATCCTACAGCAACAGTGTCTGAACAACTGAATAGGAAGTGCCCTCCTAATAAGACGATTTTACAACTTTTAGCCCTCGTGCACTGACAATGTGTCCTCTCCCCAACCCCAAAATGTCCAAATTTAATATTTCCATGACTGACCTTGGGTATTCCTGAGCAGTGTGATTGGCTTTTTCAGCAACGGCTGGGGTTCTTCTTGTTTATGTTGCTTGTATTCTGCCGTCAGCTGAGAATTACTGTATACTCTAGTTTGTGTTGATGTTCTGATGAATGAATGAGTAAGTATTCTTGTGGTGTTCTCAGGCAGTTACACTTGAACCAGTTGATACGTACAAGTGGCGTCGTGACAAGCTGTACTGGAGTGATGCCTCAGCTCAGTGTTATCAAATACGACTGTGTCAAGTGTGGATTCATTCTCGGTCCATTCTACCAGTCACAGGACCAGGAAGTGAAACCAGGCACCTGTCCCGAGTGTCAATCAAACGGACCATTTGAACTCAACATGGAACAGGTCTTTTCATACCTTGTTGCAGCAAAAATCACGTTCTTGACCTAGGTGATAGATTAGCAAGAAATGTTTGTTCAGCATGACCACTTATCGGGGTTTGAACACAGATGGCAACGGCGTGACGTGAACCGGGCTGAACCTGTTGCCTCGTCGGAATGGACTGTGATCGACATCGATGTCCAATTCATACTCATCTCGCTGTGGCGGAGGTCATGATACTGCCCCTTGCCGATTGCTGGTCTCCACTTATTTGGAAATGTACGAGGGAATTTGACATTTGTCGGGAAAATGTTGTGAAAGTGGCAAAAAGACAACGAACATCTGGGAAAAATCTGGAAAACTGTTTACCACTAACCTCACACTTTAAACAATACCGGTCTGTAGTAGCATAATAGTTTAGATGGTGCATTTTGCAGTGCATTGTGTGGCATTATTATACTGTTATTACTTTCATATTTCATTATTTCATTGTTAGTTTTTACCGCGTGATGCTAGCGCAGAGCGCGGTGATGCGACAGTAAGTCGTCTGTCTGTGTGTCACGATCAGGTGCCATGATCACATACGTTGGAATTTTTCAAAAATAATTTCACGGCCGAATAGCTTAAGGTCATGCGCTCGTTGACGCCCAATATGGGCGATCTGGGGCAACAGGAACACCCCCAAAATTAGGTTGAATAGGGGTGGGGTCAGGAGCACATAAAACGTGCTGTAGCTCAGAAACGGTGCAAGATAGGACCAAAGTTACTACTACGGACTAATAGGAAGTCGCATATGCGCTTTTGATTGGCACCAAATTTATTGACCTTGGATGACCTTGAACGGCTGAAACACCTGTCTTGTAGAAATAGATAGAAATAGAAAAGTATTGCGGTGCCGACCAGAAAAATTTGAATGAAGATAGACACAAACTGTCAGCAGCATAATGTAGTTCAGTGACTCTAGTTTCCAGTAACATAAGGTTTGCGTGAATATTCACACAGCTTTCTTGTTATGACTTGGTAACCGCAATATGGGGAGGAGTGCTGTGAAAAGTCAGTAAAATACCAGGCAGTATAACAGTGCCTGCAGAGTGAATAGGGACCACAGACTGCGGAATTTTGAGCCAAGCCACGGAATTTGCCTGTTTCTGTGGAATTTCTACGTTTCCACAGAATTTTGCGGAATTCTGTAATCTGTAGTGGCCGGCGGAAAAGGGAAAAATGCAGCATATTCTGGTCGGGTTTAGGCGGCCATGGAAAATCAATTACTACATGTAGACATGACTGCACCATTAAATACATGACTGCCACTTGAGTTCTAATGTGAGAAATATGGCTAATATTGAACTTGTCTGAAATATTGCCTGTTTTGGTAGACAGACTGTATCTGTCAGTTGCGGTAACTTACCGATGACAAATACTGCATATTTGGTCAGTTTCTGGGGTCGTAGAAAATTAATTGCTATGTGTGGAAAATATGCTGCCGCGGTCAGCCGCAGAATTTGGCAAACTGGTCTGCGGAATTTGACAAAATTTGCCACGTAAAACTGTGGTCCCTACTTATGAACGCAGTGCATTGTCCTGTAGTATGTTTGAGATCAGTATATCAAGCCTGTGTTAGTAAGCTGCAGCATTGTACGATTGCTGTGTTTGCTGCTGCTGTGATGTGAGTGTGAATTATTGGACGTTTTATTTGCAGACGTTGTACAAGAACTATCAACGCATCACCATACAGGAGAGTCCTGGCAAAGTGGCCGCTGGTCGACTGCCGCGTTCTAAAGATGCCGTTCTTCTTGATGACCTCGTGGACACCTGCAAGCCTGGAGATGAAATTGTAGGTTTTGTCAGTTTTCTCAGTTTAATTCAGTTTCACTGCTGTAGTGGGAATGGCAATTGTGACAGTTTCACATACTGTCTTTATTAGCTGTCATATCGAATTAACTTAAGAAAATTTAAAGGTAGTATGGAATGTTGCAGCTTTTTGTGTGCAGCTCATCTTTTTGCTGTCATTTGTTTTCATTTGCTGTTTTATTTTCAGGGTTTTTTTAAATTTTGTAATGTTATTATTATCATCAGGTTTATTATGCAAAAAAACAGCAAAATCAAAATCAACCTATGCCGTCAGTACTTTTTCTGCTGTTGTTTGAGCAACAGGAATGGCATCCAGCCTGTAAAAACTTCTGCTTCAAAACCACTAGGGATGCCAGTTAATGTAAGTGGGCAGAGTACAGCTCAATATAGCATGTGTGTGCAATGGCCTGTCCCGTGAGGAGGCTCATGATAAGGATAACTGAGAATCAATGGACATTCTGTTATTACTGCAGTGGCATCCCCTTTGCTATTCAGGCCTGGCGAACCTTCCCCCTAAGGAGCCAATCCCTAGTTACTCCTTGTGTAGATTTAGAGACTAGGGGCTTTTATGTTTTCTTGTGTCTGTTTATAGATATTGTAGATATGCCCCATAGGGTAAGATTATATTTGTTTTAGGTGCCTGGTTTCTGTTTGTTAGTACAAGCACAAGTGATTGCCTATAAAAGCTAATCTCCAAAATGACTTTTTCTGTATCAAGTGAAACGTAAAACTCTACTCACTCTAGGGACCTTCAAAGCTTCAAGATTTGATTCGAATTCGAATTGGCTGTTCCGATTCTATTTGATTTGAAAGTGATGGGCCGATTCGAAAAATTTGGAATCGGCCATGCCTGCCCATTGGTCGTCCTAGTCAAATGACTCAAACCATTAACGGCGCTTAGTGGTACAGTATACAGACTCACTAGCTCTACGAGTGATCATACGCCGGTATTGTCATTTCATCATCATCATTTGTTTAACGAGTTTGAGGAATGGAATGAAACGTCTGTAGTTCTGCACATCTCTTGGTTTCATTTGTAATTCATTATTTATTACTGAATGCCCGATTCGATTCGTATTCTGTCGGACCGTCGTGGAACATGTTAAGCCTCGTCCACACAGGGCGTCTCTACGCGCTGTAGTCGCCGTTTTCAGCGACTATAGTTGCCGTATTAGTCGCTGAAAATGACGACTGTAGTCGCCAGTGTGGACGAGGCTTTATGGCCGATTCGAATTCGAACCTTAACGCCCGATTCAATTTGGTATTCGATTCAAATGCAAAAGGCCGATTTGCAGGTCCCTAACTTACTCACTCACCTACAAGACCGCATTGTTTGTAAAGATGACGTGGTGATTGCTGTGTATGCTGTTCTATGTTCAGGAGCTGACAGGCACGTACACAAACAACTATGATGGATCACTGAACACCGCAAATGGCTTCCCAGTGTTTGCAACAGTGATTCAAGCCAACCACATTGCTAAGAAAGACGACAAGATGGCAACGGCGAGCTTAACTGACGATGACATCCGCGCCATTGTTCAGTTGTCGAAGGACGAGCGTATTGGAGAAAGGGTGGGTTTTCTGAACTTATCACTGGTAAACTTTTGAAACTATTTTATTTGGATATTTACCGAATTATACAGTGGGGGTAATGCACATGTCTGCTCTTCAACAGATTTATTATATATTACATTTTAATTTTGGTGTCTGAAAGTGGTGCTTATTTGTGTGTCAGATATTTGCCAGCATGGCACCTTCAATCTATGGTCATGATAATATTAAGCGGGCACTGGCACTTTCTATGTTTGGCGGAGAGCCTAAAAACCCAGGTATGTTATGGCAGTTTCTCTCTATGTTGTCAATAGTGTGATGTTACAGAATGTTTAACTTATGTTTCTAAATGTGTGTGGTTTGATCTAGCAGTATTAATAGTTAATGAAAGTACGAGACTGATAATGCTGATTGGCACTGTGAGTACTTTGGCATATAGAACAGATGGTATGTGATTTTATGTTGTGTGAGAAACTCATGTTTCATTGTCTTTTTATATCACGGCTGTAGGTGAGAGATTTGGAGAAATCTACATCAAATTTTGCACATTTTGTACAACCCTTACTTGCTTTTGTGTCACTGTAGTGCTAAAATCTGGCAATAACATTTCTCTGTCATACAGAGACTACTGCAACGCTGTCCTGTATGGCGTCCATGCGAAGGTCACTCGTCGGTTACAGGCAGTACTGCACGCTGCTGCTCGACTGATCACCGGTGTTTGCCGAAATCAGCATATCACCGCGACACTGCGTGACACGTTACATTGGCTGCCAGTACTTCAGCGCATTCTGTTCAAAGTCGCCCTGATGGCGTTTGACTGTGTTCGTGGTCAAGGACCAGGCTACTTTGATGATGTCCTTGTGCCATTTCATACTGTCAGAGCTTGCATTGCGCACGACTGCAATCTGCCGATCACTGTGACATGGTCGTCCCGCGTTATGCACAGTTCGTCTCGGTCAGCGTAGCTTCCGCTCATCTGCACCATCTGTGTCATTTCTTCCGTCTAAACTGAAGAACAGCAACATTAGTAGACAGGATTTTAAATCTAGCCTTAAGTCATGGCTTCTTGAGCATGCATTCTCGTTACAGGCGCCTCTGTGAACTTTGTTTAAGACGTGCTATATAAATCTATGTTTTGATTGATTGACTGATACATACATGTTGATCAAGACCAACTTGTTACTGCTAAGCCAAACCGCCGGAGTGGTAATGTTTACTGACTTTGAGAAGACTCCACTTGGGATGGTGTCTGTATTAGGTGGTAAGCACAAAGTGCGTGGAGACATCAACGTACTGGTGTGTGGTGACCCTGGCACAGCCAAGTCACAGTTCCTCAAGTATGTTGAGAAGACGGCGTCTCGTGTTGTCTTCACGACTGGTCAGGGTGCATCAGCGGTCGGCTTGACGGCGTACGTTCAACGTAATCCGGTCTCACGGGAGTGGACACTTGAGGCCGGCGCGCTGGTCCTTGCCGACAAAGGAATCTGTCTCATTGATGAGTTTGACAAGGTTTTCACAGCCTTCTTCTTCTACTGCTTTGTTACTTTTGTTGCATTACCATAAGTGCTATTTGTTTTGATTTAATGCCAGTTCTATGCAAGTTTTGCCGTAGCTTAATAGCCTTGATCTGACAAGTTATTTTTATTTACTTTCTGATTTTCTCTACATAGTTGCTTTTGTTCAAAACATTTGTGGCACTGAATTGTTGATGTGCTGTTATGAAACTACTCACTCACTTCTGTGCTATGCCTCCATTGTTATTGACTATGTTTGCTAAACTGTTCAATTTTTCTTTGCTCTTTCTTTGTCCGTTGAGCTGCTGTAGAGAGACCCGTTGATATTTATCAGCACTGCCTGTACCTAAAGTTAAATCCAGAAAAAAAATTTAAAAAATAGACTGCCGGAGAAGAACAAAACCCATGACATAGTTATTAGGCCTACTCTGGCATGGTAATTTTCATTATTTGTCTTTAGGTAGAGGCAGTGTTACCTATGTTAACTATGAAACTGAATGACCTGTACTAGTGAGTGCGGTTTTAGTGATGTGTATGTCCCAGATTGTGTGACCGATAATGCTTGAGGTTTGTGGATCAGGGACTGATCCCCATATTGCTACTCATCCTGTTGTTCTTGTTCCTTTTGGGGCGGTGCTGTTCAAAAAAGCCAAAGGCTCCGTTGTTTCAAACCGGATTGGGACGAAATTGGGTAGAACTGTTTTTCAAGTAAAATACGCTTCGATTGACAGAGTTGGAATTTTTGGGCGACATCATTGGCTTGCTGTATGTAGTACAGTTTCTGATCCATAGTACACTCGTACTTGTTCTGTTTGAATGCCATTAATTCGCTGTGTCTAGTTAATGATATGAACTGCGTGTGTTGTAGATGAATGATGCAGACAGGACAAGTATTCATGAAGCAATGGAACAGCAGAGTATCTCAGTATCAAAAGCCGGCATTGTCACATCACTACAAGCACGCTGTGCTGTCATGGCTGCCGCCAATCCTATCGGTGGTCGCTACGACCCATCTCTCACGTTTGCTGAAAATGTTTGTACCTTCTGTGCTGAACTAGAGAATTACTGACACGTCTTTAATGTAGATAATAGAATAAAGCCCTGCTGTCTACATTACGTTACATTACATTACATTATGGATTTTTAACGTGGTCTGAGAAAAACCGCCAGGTTCACAAAGAAAAAAATTAAACCAAAGTAGAGGGATAAGACTGCCTAAATAGAAATGTTTTAAGTTCTTGGCCGAAACATGAATGCCTGTGAGTCTAGAGAGCAGACTAAACTACTTTGTGAGTCAAGACTGGACTGGATTAGAGTAGACTAGACTAAACTGTTTTTCTGTGAACGTACACATTGGACAACACTACGTTTTGTGTTGAACTGTTCATTCAAGCATACAATACATCCATGATTACTAGCACCACAGTCGGTTTTGTTTAACTGACAATGTTGCAATGTCGGTGTGGCTGATTATGTACAAAGCCAGCTTGTGAATATTTATAAAAATTTTGGTTTATAGCAGAATATGGAGTAAAACATATTAGTAAGTAATTAAGTAAGCAACTCGTTAATTTTTATAGCACATAATGTGTAATACATCTCATAGTAGTAAGGCTGATGGTAATTGTTAAGTGATTTGTGTACAGGTTGATTTAACGGAGCCGATCTTGTCTCGTTTTGACATCCTGTGTGTGGTGCGTGATACCGTGGATCCTATTGATGACGAGCGACTTGCTAGATTTGTCGTCTCAAGTCACATTCGCAATCATCCCAACGCTTCACCTGACGATGATACGGACCTGACTGATGTGAGTCTTCGGTGATCAGCAACAATTCTGTTATTATCAGTTTCATGTATGTATAGTTGTGTGAAAGCAGTTAATATACTTGTCTGAAGGTGCTACATAGAGCACTGGCTCTGTATTTGCTGCTCAAAATGGTATAGACATGATTGACCACCACGCTGTTTGTGGTGTGTCAAAAAGGTAAAAGTATTGCTCTGAGCAGAGTTTTGTAAAAGTTTTCATACAAAGTACCTTGCGTATTCTGTGTGATGTAGTTGGGTAACGTAGTGGTTTGGGCAAGGCTAGGCAAGCTGTTCATGCACATTTGCCTCCACCAAGTGGTATAATTTGGTATCAGTGTAAAAATGGGAAGGTAATAGCAGATTACTTAGAGATGTGGTTTGTCCATAATACTCTGTGTAAACCAACTTCTGGCTCAAAGACCATTGACCAGTGCCAAACCCGTATGTTGCAGCACTGTGACAGGGCGATGCTGACTGCTTCACTTACCATTTACCCCTTCAGTTGCCTTTCCCAAGGTTAGCTCCATTGCAAACCATGATTGACTCATGTGACTAATGGAAATACACCACAGCTGTGACAAACAGCTCTGTAGCTATATTTGTGGCGGTATGTGCAGTTGTGCACTTCCATATTCTCTGATAATTAACAGGCTGTATTGAGCTATTTGTAATTAATATTACATTGTTATATTATAT
>Ga0209681_1000296_pt1 | contig 12935 bp, 6 predicted proteins | sample WorMetLIZISLAND2_3_FD_187416 | JGI IMG/M metagenome (GOLD analysis project Ga0209681, IMG submission 187416) | Marine gutless worms symbiont microbial communities from Max Planck institute for Marine Microbiology, Germany - Olavius clavatus LIZARD... ... | reverse complement strand
TTGAAATCTGCCATTGGAAACTATAGTATAGCCGGGAAAAGAGGCCATTGGCCTGCTTCCGAAGATACCTCATTACCTTACCTTACCTTACCTTACTCCATCAAGTAGATGTGTTTTGTGAAAGAATAAAGAATGGATCTGAGGTCTGGGGAGGGGGCTTGCCCAATGTATTCACCCATGACCCTAACCTTTTCAGTTCATATAAGCTTTGCTAGTTTCGGGAATGTAAAGGGAACTGTAGTACGTAGTGATTTGCAGCATTACCTGTTTTAGGAACCGGGTATCCGGTTGCAATTACCCGCGTACCCGTACCCGGTTTCTGCTTTTAAGTAAGTAAGGAAAATCCACAATAACACGTACTCACCAAATCACGTAATATTTTTTCACAAAGCTAGCTATTTTTCTTATAAAACATCCATAATGTGTTTTTGATATCATAATGTGTGTCGCAATACGGCCACTAATTTTTAAGTAAGTAAGAAATAGATGGAAGTCGATCAACATAAGCACTAAGCAGATGAAAAGACAGTCCAAAATTGCATTTTTCACTTTCATCTTTCATTTTTCACTTTCATAATATACAGGCGGACCTGTGGCTCAAGTCGGAATTGGGACATCATTGATTTATCAGTTTTTGAAGTAAATCAGCCCAACATTATTCCAGTCATTATTCCACTTCATAATTTGTGCACCTCTGTTTATCAGCACAGCTGAGGTTCACAAATTATTGAATTATCCTAATCGCATGACTGCCTTTTCTTCAAAAATTGGTAAATCAGTTAGCCTCTTTCTGTTTCTGACCTACTCGACTTACATATCGACTTCTGCTTACTTAATCTTCATCTAGTCTAGAAGCTGTCAACAACCTTTGTGATCAGAAGTCGCAGTATGTTGATAAGCATTGTTAGTTACAAATAGGAATAAGCTATCAACAGGTGAATGAGCAATTAAGCATGTGTCTTAGTTATAAAACCCACTGGTACTTACTACTTTTGTCTATATTTACTGAATACTTCATGCAATAGAAATGGTTAATAATGGTTGCATGCTGTGGACTGTGGTAATAATATCTCATTACTTGACAACTGTCTGTATTGGTATTGTGTTATACTTGTAGAAGATAACGTTCTAGCATGGATCAGATTGTGCAGTATGTTGAGCCAGCCAAACAGTTTGCTAAAGACTCGATTCGACTTGTTAAACGATGTACAAAGCCAGACCGTAAAGGTAATGAGTCAACTAAATGTTTTTCTTACCTGACTCATGATATGACTGTAAAGCGTTTTCACTAATTTGCTAATGTCAGTGGTAGGTGATTTGGTTGTATTCTGTCGGTTTCTGATTGTCTTCTCAGTCCTTATGATGAATAAATGTATGTAATGTGTAAGTCTTGCTTCTATAATTAGACACTGTTGGCCTATGATGTGGCACTGACCTCCATTTCTGTTATCATCGGTGGGCCAGCCTGTACACCCTGTAGAGCACACTACCAGGCTACTGCAGAGTGTGACGTGCTTGTTTTGTTTATTGCAAGCTTTCAGGAATAAAGAACTGCCTACTGATGAAGAGATGGCCTGGCTGAGTTGACATGGGTGGCTGGTGCACAGTTATTATTGGTGTACAATATTAACCAGACATGATATAGTGCATCTAGATTGTTATTTGATCTTGGCCAGCACATGACCACATTCACATAGCCATATAACCTTCCTTTTGCTGTTGACGTATTAGTTTTCTGGTTTGTATTGTCTACTGCAGAGTTCCAGAAAATTGCCATGGCAACGGCAATTGGTTTTGCAATTATGGGATTCATCGGATTCTTTGTGAAACTGATCCATATTCCCATCAACAACATTATTGTGTAAGTACATGTATAAACTATGTGTGTAGTTTGTATTCAGCGAAATAGCAGAAATGTTTATTCTTGTTATCTCTATTTACCGAATGGGAGACGCCATACTCTTGTCCATATCTTCACTAAATATTGACTGGTTTTACAAATTCTTTCATTGACACACTGCCTAGGAAATTGCAGTAGTGATCACCAATGATCCTGCCTCATTTTGAGCATGTCACTGCACTATCTTGTGAAATATAATAGAACATTTGCTGTAAAATTGGTTATTCAGTTTATGCACGAAGAACTGAAAAATGTAACATTCTATTCAGATTGGGTGCAAATTTTAAAGGTTAAATTTTTGCCAGTAATCAGTAGAAACATTTAGTGGTTAAAGACGTTTCAACAGTTTATTTAAAAAGTATTATGGTAGTTTTTACGTTGGTCATATTATTTCATTGTGCTCTTTAGCTAATTGTAGGATACATTATACATGGATTGTTTAAGTTCACATTCAGTTCTTTACTTTTATTGGTTACAACTATAAGTGTGAGGCAGACACTTAAGTTGTGGTTTGTCAAAAATAATTGCCAATGACAGTGATTGGCAGTTTGTCTTAGAGGTAACGCATAGGTCTCAATAGGTGGGCTTGTGGTTCAAGCGGGTTGGCTTGGTCCAAAGGTCAGCGGCAGTTTGGCGTTGTTCTGTATTTATCACGTGAACTGAGTGAACTCTTGCAATGTCTCTGCCATGATGACAGCACTATAAACATTGTTCTGGTTATTTTTATTATAATGTGATTAATGATTTAGTTTAATGACTTAGTAATAATTAATTTTGTCAAAGTTAATTATTAATTTTTTAGCGCGCAACAGCATAATATGCTATAGCGCGCTATATGCTATCGCCCGGCTGAATTAGTGAATTGCGTCCTATATACTAAGGCTGTCGCGCGCTTACCTTTGTGTTAGCTAGGCCTTCTTGTTTTATATATGGATAACTGATTATCTGTCGCTTGTCATGTTGTAGAGGTTCGTAGTTGCATGTGGTGTTCATTGACCATATGCAAAGCACACCGGCTCTGAAAGTTGCATTTGGTGAACGCCTGCGAGAACTGACAAACAACATATGATGTGGCTTTGAATTTATTCAGTATTGACCGAATGTATATACTGGCCGATGTGTTTACTTTTTCTGGCTCAGTCCACCTGATGTTTATTTGTTGTAGTCTTTGTATGTACTTATGAAATTGCTGTTAGTGTAGTATGAAAGAAGTGGTGACACTTTTTCCATTCACAAGAGAACAGTTTATCAAAATAATAATAACATTCAATAACTGTAGTGAAATATAACAAGCGAGATTACTGGCATTGTGTTGCACTAACTGGTGTCCAGAGGAGGTGCTTAGTTTACACATTGTTAGTTTGTAGTACGACATACTTTCTTGCAGTTCTTCAAGTTCTTGCACTTGTAACATATGCTGATGATTTTACCTTTGAAGTACAGTTAAGCGAGTGTCAGTAAAACTTGTTAAACTACATTGAGAAATTGAGAATATGTTGAAAAAAGAAGCCCAGCTGTTGCTGAGAGAGCCGATTGTGCTGCATATGACATTATTTAATGATCACCTTTATAACTATACTCTGCCATGCTCATAGCAACATAAAACAAACTGGTCACAATGAAGAAAGCGACATAGAGTAAATAAGTAAAATTTCTAAATTTTGAGGTGGTTATTTCAGGGGACAGAGTTGGTGCAGGGGTTGAAAGTTGTGTTCCTATGGGCACTTCCTATTCACTTGTTGACACTTTTACTGCAGGATGTATCATTCAGCCACCATACACTTTGTCACAGATAGACAGAAGACAGTATGTAAAAATTAGTGGTCTCAAATTAACACCGTTAAAAAACTGAGGCAACGTTCAACATAAATAGACCTGTCAAATTGGCGTGTTAATTAACTTGCGATTAAAATAATTGTATGCATTAATGTGATTATAAGAATTAAATCACTTAACAGCTCTAGTAAAAATAGAAAATCAATTAATTAAATGCCTGCAAATTTTATTTTTTTGAGTGATTAAGAAATGAATATACTTAATGCACGATCACACTGACTAAGGATAGTCTTGAATATATTAATACACATGTATTTGCAAAATTCACTTATCAAAACCAGTATATATTACGAGCTTAAAGTATCTAATATTTATTGAATCTGACATCATCGTACTTGTCATGCTCACTGTGCTATAAGAAGTTATCGTAATTAAAAACGCATTTCTGGTGGTTTAATGCAGTCTTGTTACTTTGTGTAAACAGAAAATGAAAATGCCAACATTTCAAATTCTGGTCAAAAATCTTATGAACATGGATACATTTGGCATTCTTTCTAGAGAATTATTACAGATTCGGCGAGTCTCTCGCCGACATTGCACGCTCTACAAATTAAATTTACTTACTTACTTACACATCCCCAAATTGGCCAAATCCAAACTTTAATTGACCAGGTGCATAGGCGTACGAGCCAACCCATTATTTTTCTGGCAAAAGCTAAATTTTTCATGCAGAAACCAGCAGCCAAAAATGAAAAAAATATTTTTTTTGTATTTATTAAAACAAAAAGGAATTTATTCTGTCTAGCGAGATAAAGTGCCCAAAATCCGGGATTTTTACTATGATTATTGGGTGGGGTGAGTCGTGCAAAGTAATTGTGCAAGTTAGGATAGCAGTTTTTTTTGGGTGCTGTCGAAAAAATTTTCGGGCAAGGATGGCTCAGCCCCCGTAGAAAAATTGGCCCATACGCCTATGACTACGTGCCTGAGAACGTTCTTATCTCAACTATTTAGGAGAGTTGTTTACTGATGACTGACTCTCACAGGTCACTATGTGTTCTGAGTCAAGAGTAGTAGGATGTTATGAAGATGAGCTGACACTGTGACACAAAAACCTGGGGAAAGTGATCATACGCTTAATGATGGGAGTGAAAAATTAAAAACAGAAATACAAATTCTTCCACGATAAACGCCACTGATGACATAATACAATTGCAATTAACTCATATATAACATAAATGTCTGCAATAACGATGTCACGAAATACAACAAATACAGGTCAACACATCAAACAATAACAACTGCTCTCTATTTACAACTTCTCTGGTTTAAAAAACATAACTGCATAGTGAAGATAATTAATTCTGCTGCTTTCTGCACCGAGTGCAGCAAAGAAGGTTAAACTGAAAACATATTAGCTAAAACAAGGTTGCTGCTTTACTATCATTACTATAACTCCACTAGTGATATATTAGATATATAATTTTGCATTCGAAGTGAAGGAAAAGCACTATACAGCTTTCCATAATTAATCAGGCTGCAGAAGCTGGTTAACTTGAACTGCTTGCATCAGTAACAACTGTAATGGGCAAAGGGCAATTATGCACAGTTTACTATGTTGCATAATAAATTATCAGAAAACAAACAACTGGCTCACTACTGCTAGCAACAGCTACCTGTTCTATCTGTCAATGTTATCACAATGCTGAGTCATAACAACGGGCAAAGGTGGACTTATCCTTACAGATGGATACAAGCATTGGTATACAAGCATGGGTACTAAAGATCTTTGGCATAAATGTAACATCTTAGAGACACACACCTCACACAGCTGTGACATCTGCTGCAGTCACACTGTGCTATATATTTTACAGTACATAACTACAACAATATGTACAGTAACGTCCATATTAGTAATGACATTACGTCCATGCAACATAAAAATTACGTCAAACTACTGTTTCCAGACTAGACAAATGTATGACCAACAGCATCCTAAGAAGTGTATTAATGCAAACAATCTTACTGCTATCACTGGCTTAATGGTGCATGCAAGCCAGCAACATTAACAATTACTAAGTCTGCAGTCTGGGATCAGTTCTCTATCTCAAAGCACAATATTCATCTCAACACAGGCTGACAGTTTGAGAAAAAATACCAGCGGCATCCAACTGCGATACCATCATTTCCTCTTTTTCCCATCATGCGATTTTTGGCTTCTCTCGGAAGTAGACGAGCTTGACCGAACAGCACTTTGTTCAGCCATCTGACGATCTAACTCGCTCATTGCTTCTTGAATTGCAGCCTCCAGGTTCGAGTTCATCTTTCGCCCTCTAGACAGTAAACAACAGTTTTAAGTAAGTTCACACAATATACATCAAAATGTAACAGCATCTTCGCAGGTAAGCATAGTTATCTGATAATGAGCATCACATGTGGCAGCCATGGCATGAGTCCAATGAACAAGGGAAGTATTGTAGAAGCGGCTCTGCAGCGAGCTGATCGCTTGGTCATTTCGCGAAGAGCCGCTATATAAATTATCTACTTTACTTTTTACTTTTTCACGGAGTTGACCCTTGGCTAAGTTAAGCCTGCACTGCTACAAAATAAACAACATTATGAATGCAGTAAAACACTACAGATCTTCATTTCATCGCAGCTGCCTAACTTTTGAATTCTGAACTACTGGATCAATTAAATCAAAACTTTAGCCAATTTCTAAGGTATCATATGGGTCTATAGTTTTAGCTAATACTAATAATAAACATGCACAAAACAGTGCAGATATCTGGCAATTACCACTAAAGATGCCTTTAATTAACAAAAATGTAAACACACATTTCTTAGCTAGTAATATAAATAATGGTATAGCAAATACAGTTCACTATAGATGACACAACCATTAACATCGAACCATGAGGCAGAAGAATTTAAAAATTAACAAATAATTCACAATAAATGAAGACATACGAAGGGCTAAATAACTGATGCTTTATTTTTATACTACTCTAGAAAACGGAAGAACACATGAAGGTAGCACATGACTGCACTACATCTTGTTATTAACAGTTTAGTACATGTACAGACAACCAAAGAACTTACTGTCGATCTTTCTTTCTAGCATTATGGTGAGTTTCAAGGCCTTCAGACAGGGTTTTCAGTTGATCTGGGTCGGCCTGAGCAAACGTATGGTCACCGAACCACTTGACCCATATCTATAGGTACACCAGCAAATTACATACTACAAGCAATGTATCACTGGAGACACACGAACAACAAAAGTTAAAGACTGCAATGAGTGTTGTGAGAACCTGTAAAATTTTACATAGACCAAAGAAAAACAGGATGCAAAACAGAGTACAATGCAAGCAAAGAGCACAACAGCATAACAACTGAAACACAGCTTAACTTTGTTATGTCAAATAATACTAAACAGTGCCGAGTTACAAATTTATGTAGCATACTAGCAATGCTAATATGCTAGATTCAGTATTCAATAAAATATGAGTCAAGAAGTAGCTCAAAATAATAAGAGTGAGGATATGAAAGCAACATTTCATGCTACGTACATCCTACACTGCCAAATAACAGACAATACCTTGCCACTTTCTAACTTGTGATTTCCACGAATTTCCGACTCTGTAACAAGTTTTCCAGGCCACGATGGAAATCCCCGACTAGGACCCCATACCAGATCACCAATATTGAATGTCCGCAGACTACAAGTTGGCACAGAACCAGTTGTCGAGTCTGCAGCATCTTCTACACAAAATAAAAATAACACAAAATAACTGTTACCATTCATAGCAGTAACTATCTATAACCTAACTGCAACACGTTTTTTAAAATTTCCTCACGATTCTCGCGAATAAATTACCTCTGTAGAATCATTATATACATCTGAGAGCAAAGACGACCATTCATGCTGCTCTGAATATAATAAGCACTATTTTACATGCGATGCAGATTAGTTAATCCCACTATTAACTGTTAAAACATTTCCACAATTAACACTATTTTTAACAATTAAAAATTTTACGAAATTCACTTATAGCTAGCAAAAATATTTTCTATCAATATCTGTACTGACAAGATTCTGAACACTTTAGGTAATTATAGGATGACATAACAAACAAAATATTTCAGTTTACTTTCATACTTTAGTGATTGTGGTAGTTGTCTGTTTCATAGTTACATTCAGCAAACATTGCAGATTGCTGAATAAGTACTTATTACAAAGATAATGATTACATAAAGATTATAAAGATTACGATTAATTACAATGATCAATTAACAGTTCATTTCCTCAAAATCTGCCATTGAAATATTTTAAACTATTGTAAGCCCCAGCTTGCACTGTTTTTGAATATGATCACATGGATACATTTTCCTTACAATGAAAGAAAAGAACAAGAAAGCTGTGCTGTCACAAAGACGACCATGCGATGCACCATATATACGGGCTATTCCACCCTGATTTTGTTGACGCCTACGTCCACCACTTTGCACATATTTTGATTCTGAACAAAGGTAAAACTTCTATTAAACGCTGGGTCTCAAATACACGTCGGGTCTCAAACAAATGCTAGGGTCTTGAAGCAACAGTTGAGTACCAGCCATACGCTAGTTATGTCATAGCTGCTGACACAGATAATTCCTTGTTTTTTTAGCTAAACAGGTTGATGTAAATGCTGAAAATTAACATGAAGAGTAAAATTAACATAAACCTGGAACAAATAAGAGTAATGAACTCCGGGGACTCGAGACCAGTGTTCTGATAAATGCCAGGTCTCTATTAAACGCTGTGAAATTTAAGTATTCTAACCTGTATGAAAATCATACCTGAACATCATGGACAGGCAGACAGACAACTTACTGTCGCATCACCGCGTTCTGTGTAGCATCATGCGGTAAAAATGCAGAGCTCAGAGAAGTGTTGGGACTGGAATCAGTCAGCTTGGTGCTTATTGAGATTATCTGGACATGAACTTAAAGATAATGCTGACTGGGTCAAGCGATGTATTACTATGGAGGTTGATGGAAACAGACAGGAAGTGTTAGAAACAAGTGGACAAGGAAAAAAACAGCAGCTAAAACAGTGTGTGTGTGTTTTGACTATAGACTGGTAAATGTTATCACTAACCAACATGTGTAGTCTCAGTTGGTGACAACCGTTCATCGACAGTTAGTTTTACTTCGTGCTTAGAGTGACGTAATCTTAGCCTGGTTCGCCGTGACAAAGCTTGCTTCTTCCATCGAGCTTTCTGTACTGATCCAGCATGGCGACTGTACTGCTCACCTGTACCGGGATCTATATCAACACTGCTGCCATCATGCAATGACAGCGTAGTTGAAACAGAGCTGTCAGATGCAGCCGTGTCTTTGGCGTGAAAGCCGGAACACATCGAATCAGCAAACTCGTCACTTCCCGCTGGTGACATCATTTCAGATGATGGTACATTTAGACTGGACTCTGATAAACTGCATGATGTGTGATCAACTGTTGAACTTGGCAGTGTAGAGCGGCCATGACCATGACGCAGCTTCTTCAATCTCGAGTGACCAAGATGAGATCGTTTCTTCACACTTGGCATTAATGACAGTGACCGCTGTAGAGCTTTAGAATGGCAGGTGATTGAAGTACCTGCTATTTCATCACTGTGAACTGCATTGTATTCTGTCGTATTTGAAGTATTGCTGCCACACTGCAGCGTACTGCACTGGACAGTTTTAGTTAGTGATGAGTGTGTGCCGAGACTAGTACTACAGCGAAGTGTGGTGGTAACGGAAGAAGGCGCTTTTATGGGTGACTCTGCAGGGTTGTCGGAGACTTCATCTAGTGGTTCATCTGTCGACGTCACTTGTTCGGTATCAATTGAATTATCTGAACTCCGCTCATCAGTTGTGTCCATTTCACTATTGTCAACCGTGCTATCAGGCTGGTCTGGTGCATGGTCACATGGCTGATGGTGTTGCTCAGGAACTGGCATTGATGCAAACGCAAGTGGCGCTCCGACTGACATCACAGAACCCTGGCTCACAGCAAACAGTGCGGAGCTGCCGCCCGGGAGACTGCACAATGCTGCAGGCTGTACAAATGGCACAATTGTTGATGCTAATCCAGTGGGTACAATGTTCTGCAGAAGAATGTGACCAGCTGGCATTGCTGCTGGCATCAGCGGTAAAAACTCTGCTGCACTATAAACATCACCATCAGATTTAACAGGCGTCATGAGTCGGAATGAGCCAGCAGCAGCATCAGACGTGGTCATCATGTTTCCAACTGCTGGGCCAACCATAGGTCCAGCAGCAAAGTGGACAAGCCCCAGTGCACCAGGCTGGCCAACTGCACTAGCAGCAGATGACTGCACAGCAGTGCCATAACCAAATTCACCCGGATGCTGGAACTGTAAAAACCCATGGCCAACGAGTGGATTTGGTGCAAACGCAATGTTCTGTGGCAGAAGAAAAGATGCCTGAGGAACTCTGGGTATAAGAACCACTGGTGTAGAAGTAGGAACCGGTATCTGGTCTGGGTGAACATCATCCGCTGGTTTCTCCTCACAGGCTACGCTCGGCTTCAGTGCAGGCAGATCACAACCGACTAGATCAGACTGCACTTCAGCAGACAGCACGTCATCTATCAACGGCCCACCTGCATCATTACTCTCAGACCCATCAACACCTGATTCAATGGAATTACAGTTGGACAAACCAGAAGTGGGAGTACTTGTCTGGGTGCCAGTTGTACACAGAACCTCACCTGAGTCAGTGCCAGCAACAGACACATCACAGTCCTGAGTGCTTTCATCATCATCAACAACTTGACTATCAATCAACCGTTGTGCAGTTCCACCATCGGATGTCGAAGCACTGCAAGCTGTGTGAGTGCTGTAACATGTCGAATACACATCTACATCATTTGTGCCACTGACGGCAGTTGACTCTACATCACTTGTAGATGAAATGGCTGTGATACTAACGGTATAAGATGTATCACTGCGTAGACTGGGTGAAGCCGAAATTGGGCTGACTGCAGGATGGACTGATGCTGATGGCAATGGATGTATGCAGTATGCCGATGGTATCACACTGGCGGCAGGGAGAACCGGTGTCAGAACACTTGTTACTGCAGTACCAGCATACGCGGTGGGCAAATGTACCTTAGACTGCGCGCATTTAAAAGAATCACTGGGCAAAGTAACTGAACTGTTAGCCTGCTCATCAACATTGGGCGACTTGCTGTCAAATCTGACTTCTTCATGTAAGTTGGTAATTGCCACATTTGTAGCAATATGCCCAGCTATATCTATTGCTCCAGACTTGCGTCGGCGTGGTACAGAATCTGACTGACGGATGATCAATGAAGTTGCCATGGCAAGTGAATTCTGTGTTGTCTCCAAACCAGACACCATGTTCTGAACGAGGCGTATCGGCGACTCATCACCCACAGTCTCGCTGGCCAAACTCTGCAACACTGCACCACCTGGCAAGCATGCCGAATTTGCCACTGCACTGGTTGTTACTGTCACTGAAGGTGCTAGCACACCACTGGTAAAGTGCGGCTGAAGGACAGTGCAAGGCTGAATACTCGACACTTGCTGGCCTTGTGAACAGTCAAGCTGGTTCATCCGAACGGAAGGTTTTGTAGCATGCATAGAACTCAGAGGATGGTCGGAATATTGAGACCACTGGTTATACTGCTGAACTCCAGTACATACTGAGCTCGTTCCATATGACAAACTGGTTGCTGTGACGTGTACAAATTCTGCAGTACACGTGGTAATGTAACTAATGGCTGGCAAAACGCTGACAGAAGACAGTGTTGCTACAACATGCAAACTGTTACTGGTATCAACAGAACTGACCTGGAGAGACAAAACAGATTCTCTGGTAGTCACGCTGGCAGATGTACAACTGACCTCTGAGACAGCACACGAGGAACTGCTGCTGGTTGCTGCTGAGCTGTCATTTACGTTTGATGAAGGGCTAGAAGTGATGGGCAAATTTTGGCTCGATATCGTAACCATCTGTTGTAGTGTAGATGCAGATGTAGCATGTAAGGTGGCAGTTGGCATAGTGCAGACACCTGTTAAGCTATGAACACTGACAGAGCTGCATGAAGCCACCTCCATTTGTAGACGTTCACGCTGCTCTTGTATGATCTGACGGACATCAATGTTCGGACATGGTACAGAACGCTCCAGAATGCTGCTGTACGATTCCTTCGACTGAGCACGTGATTTTTTCTTTGACCTCGTTGATGCTGGTGTCCGTACAGGTTCTGGTGCATCAGAAACTGTTGATGGCAAGTCAACGGCTGGATGTACAGCAGTACTGGAAATGGCCGGAGCAGATGGACCATACAAGCAACTAAACTGTCTTGGTGACTGCACATTTCCATTCCAAAATGAACCTGCCATAGGCACTGCACCTCTGTCATACATAGGACACCCTGCTGATGTGGCATATGGCATTCGACTGGCTGCAAATGGTGGCATCTGACGATATGAAGACATCCTGGTTTGAAAATCAGCTGATGGATGACAATACGGTGCATTAGAATGCCGCATAATTCTGGGAGTCTGTGCAGAGATCTGACTGTACCCATATGCTGGTGGACTACCATAATGCACATGCCTCACCGAACCAGCACTGCACTTATCACTGGAAGATTCAGCACCTGGCCCAACACGATAACAGCCGTAAGACTGTGGCATACCAAGAGCTGAATGGTTACTGATAGTACTTAGTGTAGTAACTGAATTGCTCATTGTGACACTGCTGAACAAATGGGCAGTAGAAGATGGGCTGAAACTTGCTGATGCTTCAGAGCTCTGAGTATGCATCGATATAGGATACGATGACTTCACTTCACTGACTGATGTCACCACTGCAACACAAAACATTGACATTTCACAATGCATACATGCATGGTTTGAGTTGTATACATCACATATCAATGGATGACCTTGATACACTGTTCAATGCTGTGCCATAAGTTTAACAGACACTATGGCAAAATATCACAATGACATTAAATGACGTCAGTGTCACTTAGAACAACACATTTAAACGAAAATAAATCTATCAAACAAACAGAAATTTGTCCTAGTTATAAAACAAAAGCAATGTTTGAACTACCAGTATAGATTATTCCGGTAAAGATGAATGAATAGTTGTAAAACTGATGACATTAAATGACGTCGGTATTAATTAGAAAAAAAAACAAATAAACAAAAATAAATCTATCAAACACAAA
>Ga0209681_1000295_pt1 | contig 12947 bp, 12 predicted proteins | sample WorMetLIZISLAND2_3_FD_187416 | JGI IMG/M metagenome (GOLD analysis project Ga0209681, IMG submission 187416) | Marine gutless worms symbiont microbial communities from Max Planck institute for Marine Microbiology, Germany - Olavius clavatus LIZARD... ... | reverse complement strand
GCATGTCGTCGACGGTAGCGCTCCACCAGCGCCATGACCTCACCCACTGACGCCCGCCGGTGCGAGACCTGCTCCAGGCGCTTGTCGATCAACCCGTGCAGACCCTCGTCCTCGTAGCAGTCAACATAGCGCCAAAAGGTCCGCTCGCATACCCCGAGCAGCCGGGTCGCTTCCTCCTGTCTCAGGCGGCCTGCTTGCCACCCCCATACGCCTCTTCAAATCTCATCTTCCGAATCTCCTGCAGCAAGTTCGTTCGGCTCATTGGACACCTCCTCGGCGTCCAATGAAACCGGACACATCACGGGCTACAAGTCCGGACAGTTTATTTGCTCCCTACAATCACGGGTCCTTTTATTGCAAGGTCGAAAGATTAGTGACGTTATGATTTTGTTGTTTCTGGTGTATAGGGAACAAGGTTCCCCATTTTCGGAACCGAAGTAGGGGCAACCCTTGCGGTTGCCTATTCCGCGGCCTCATTGAAGTAGGGGCGATTCATGAATCGCCCCTACATAATCTGTACCCTGCACCCCGTCACCTCTATTCCGCGGCCAGTAGGGGAAACCTTTAAAGAGCCCTCCGATCCTTTCCCTTTCCCCGCAATAGATCGATTTGCGCCAACAGGGAATCGATAACCGGCTTCAGCTTACGGCGCATGAGACTACCGACGGCAGTGGAATCCCGGAGCACGGGCCGGAGCACCCCGTAACCCAGGCCCGAAAGCAGGCGCATCGCGGCGATTTCCGCTGCCAGGTCCGATGCGGCATCGAGGCAGATACGCAAATCCTCGGGTATAGGATGGGCGTAGGCGTAGTCATGTGCTTCTTCCGCCAGGACCTCCAGGGGCAAATCCGGATCGCCCTCCGGGCGCAGCAACGAGAAATAGTCGCGTATCAGATCGAAGGCGGCCTGGACGACATCCTGGGTGGGTGGCTTGGTAAGTACATTGGTCAGGGTCCCGAGGAAGGTCTGACCCGGCGAGGTCCAGATGCGTAGCAAGAGGGTGGCGTAGGAATTGCCGGCCTGTGCCAAGGGTTGAAGCTTTTGCGCATGGTCTTCGACATCGCTGCGGGCCGGCACGGGTTGGGGCAGATCGTCCGGCAGGGCCTGGAGAAAGCCTACCAGATAGGCTTGCTTGCGAGCAGATTTCCGCCATAGGGAGAGTCGGTCCGCCGCGTCGATCAGTCCGGGCTGGAGCACCAGCCGGACCGAGACCATCATCTTTTCGGTCTCGGTCTCGAAGGGGAGGAACTCCACCAGATAGCGGGCGAGGACCCGGCCCATGCTCCCGGCCACTATGGCCGGATTGGCGAGCATGCGGCGGGCGTTTTCGGCATCCTCCATGGCCCACCAGGCGCGCCTTGCTAGCTCATCGGTCAAGCCCGGCGCGCACACGGCAGCGACTACGGCCTCCGGCTCTCCTAGCATCAGGAGCTGCTCCAGACTCTCATCCCGCATCTGGCCCATGCGCGTCCAACGCCGCAGATAGACCGGATAGCCGCCGGGAAAACCCAGGATATGACCGGAAATCAGCTCTTTGACACTACGCACATAGCGCTCGGGACGCCCATCCGGGTGGAGCGGGACCTTGGACTCATCATGCTCGGACAGGCCCCGGACAATCATCCGGGATTCGTCGATACGGATGGCCAACGGCTTGTTGGCAAGTAAGACATTGAGCCGGAAGGTATCTTCACTGGTAAGCTCGGTCATCGGCTATCGAAGAGAAGTTGAACTGCAAACGCAAAATAGCCCCGTCGTCTCGGGGTATTCCCCGAAAACGACGGCGTACTATTTTCATCTCGAGGGTACCTTGAAAAAACCAAGGTGCCCGTGTGGTGCAGGTAGACTCAGCCCGCACCGGGTGGACTGTAATTGGCATCCTTGGGATTCAGGAAAATAAAATGAGGTTGTCCCGGCTCGATCTCCACGAAATCCATGGTTGCCTCGACCAACAGGGGGACATACTCGGGGGCCATGACGACATCCACCCCTTCCGATATGATACGGATATCCTCATCCGTGGCATCGTCGAAGCCCATACGATAATCGATGGAGCCATCCGGTTTTTGATGAGCCGCAAGCCGCAGGGACAAGCCTTCGGTTCCGCCCTGCTTGGCCGCACTCAGCACCTGCTCAGCGGCAGTTGGCGTTACTTTGAACATTTGTGTCTATCCTCGGAATAGTTGCGGGGACCTTGAATTTTCCAAGGCGCCCTTGAATCGCCATGTCGGATGCCCCGCCACGCCGAACTCGGCCAACCGATTCATTGAGCGCCGGCAAGCCGGCGTCTACATCCAACATCACGTGGTCATGGCTCCATGCCTGCGACTGAAATCCCCTCACCTCCGGAGCTGGTCTTAGCACACACCTGACCCCGCCAACCGATCCACCGGTGGCCATAAGCCCTTCTCCCCTGGCGGGAGAGGGGTTGGGGAGAGGGGGAGCAAAAACGGAGCCCCGATACTTGCTTCGCCAATGAACCCTCGATACCGGGAAATCGTACCCTGATTCCACCGACTGAGGCCCCCTCATCACGCCACCTCACCCTGAGACCTAGCGATCCACGCCGCCCCATGGAATCGAAAAGCTCCGCGGCCCTGTTCACCGTACCGGCGGGGATTGCCTAGGTGGCAGGCTGTACCCACCGGAAAATATCGAGTAAGGGCTGCGGGGAGAAGATTCAGCCGCAAATAAACGCCAATGAACACAAATGTATTCAAGAAAGTCGACGAGGATGACCCCACCTCTCGGCGTGTTATCGGATGTACATTTGAAGTCGACAATGCCTTGGGTCCTGGGTCTTTGAAGTCCGTGTACGAGAACGCTTTATGCGTCGAGCTGGCCGAGCGCGGACCTAAGGCGATTTTTGTCAAATGAAATACCATCTTGGCGCACTAGTGTCCCAACGTTTAGTTGAATAAATTCAGTTGGTTATCGTGGTCGCGCTCGTCGGGAGCGTATGCCTAGAATTAATTTGTTGATTTCATTTAATTTATTTGAAGATGATGCAGCTCAGAATCTGTAGAATTGTGTAGAAACTGACATCGATTTTCAGCCGCTTCTTGATAATGGCCACGAGCACATAGACGGAAATGGCGAGCTCGAGAAGACGAATATACCTGTGGACATGCGTCGTTGTTCTCAGCCCGTAATTCCGCGGGAGAGGCTGTCACCTTTCATAACGTTGGGACACTAGTGATCTTGGTGGTCTTTTCGTCCGTCTTCTGTGTTGCGTCAACCGTTACATAGCCCACTATGCGCCAGTTGCCGCACCTTGAATACGAACGAAAATCCGGCCCAAGCTGGTACTCCATTCTCCGGCAATCGCCTTAGCCGAGTGTTTTTCGGCTCATTTGCGTTCACTTGCAGCAAAAAAGAAAATATCGAGTAAGCGCAAGGGTAAGCACAGCCCACCCTCTGGTCGGCTGAGCCTTTGTTTCCAGGCTTCTCCGGGTCGTTTCAAAAGAGAACCCACCTCACCGGTAGGTGGCGCGCTGTCACGCAGCAAACAAGTGGCAAGTGGCAAGATAGGGGGCCGCGGGGAACCGAGACCGTTCAGAGACTGGTGTGAAGGCCAGGCATCTCGGCTTTACAGTCCGTGAGGCCGCTTGACGTGGACGAATAAACTCAGTTGTAAAACCGTATCTTACGAGATACTTGATGAGAGCCACACCCAAAGGCTATTGGGAATCTTACCCCAACGGCTATCGGCTAACACCCCAGGGCCCATGATCACCCGAGATACCCTTAACCCCGGCAGGCACGGACCTGTTCGACAAAACGCCTAGCCCAATCGTTCCCTCCCACGGCACGCAAATGACTGTAAGCGGCCACCAAGTTCTTGTACACAATGGCATCGTGCTTACCGTCGATTCCCTGGCCACGCAAAACCCGATAGCCGAAGGACCAAGTCGGGGCCGGATTCACAATGGCCGAGTGGTGAAACTCATGGGCGTTGAGCTCGTATGGGATCGCCGGGGTGCTTGGCCAGGGAAAATCCGATGTCTCACACAGCCGGACATAGCCTCGCCCTTGCGGCCGCTCGTGCATCGCCACATCCGAGCTCAGGACCCCGCACATGGCACCACGCCGATCGCCCCAATGCAGCTCGCGGCATAAATACATGAGGCCACCACACTCGGCATAGACAGCCCCCCCCGAGGCTACGAAATCCCGGACCGAGGCGCGCATGGATCGATTCTCGGAAAGCTCGCGCAGACGAAATTCCGGAAACCCACCGCCGATAAACAGCCCGTCCGCATCGGGAAGCTCCGAGTCCCGCACCGGACTGAAATCGATCAACTTCGCCCCGGCGCGAGCCAAGGCGGCAAGGTCGTCCGGATAATAGAAGCCGAAGGCAGCATCCCGCGCGAGGGCAATGCGCACCGGCTCCCGCGTCGCCGGCTCCGGCCGATTTTCGGCCACGGGCGCTGTCGGCAACGGGACCGAACGGGCGATTTCCAATATCCCGGAGATATCCAGCTGCTCCGCGATCAAGCTGCGGATACGCTCGATCCGGCCGTCGGCCTCCTCGGCTTCGTTGCTCGGCATCAGGCCCAGATGGCGCTCATCGATTCGGGCTTCCGCCGTTCGATGAATAGCCCCCAACAGCGGCAGATCGGTGTAATGCTCCAACACGCGGCGCAGGTTGGCCTCGTGACGCGAACCACCGACCTTGTTCATGATGACGCCGGCGACGTTCAACCCCGGATCGAAAGCCAGATAGCCGAGCAGCAGGGGCACGATCCCCCGCCCCATACCCTGGACATCCAACACCAGAACCACGGGGGCACCTAGCAGCTTGGCAAGCTCGGCATTGCTATTGCCACCGTGCGGATCGACATCGTCGAACAGACCGACATTACCCTCGATCAGTCCGATATCAGTACCAACCAGAGCGCGTGCGAGCCCATCGGTGATCTCGCGCCGGTCCATAGTATGGAAATCCAGATTGAAGCAGGCACGGCCCGCGGCCTGACCGAGCCAGAGGGGATCGATGTAATCGGGCCCCTTCTTGAAGGGCTGGACAGACATGCCCAGCCGCCTCAGCTCGCGGCATAATCCGATGGAAACGGTGGTTTTGCCCGATGACTTGTGTGCAGCGGAGAGGTAGAGATGGGCCATGAGAGGGGGCATAAAGTGAGGTAAATTTTTTTATTTTATCCCACTAACCGAAATGTCTCAAGGTCCTCACGGGCGGAATGTAGGGAGCAAATAAACTGTCCGGACTTGTAGCCCGTGATGTGTCCGGTTTCATTGGACGCCGATGAGGTGTCCAATGAGCCGAACGAACTTGCTGCAGGAGATTCGGAAGATGAGATTTGAAGAGGCGTATGGGGGTGGCAAGCAGGCCGTCTGAGACAGGAGGAGGCCCGGCTGCTCGGGGTATGCGAGCGGACCTTTCGGCGCTATGTTGACTGCTACGAGGACGAGGGTCTGCACGGGTTGATCGACAAGCGCCTGGAGCAGGTCTCGCACCGGCGGGCGTCAGTGGGTGAGGTCATGGCGCTGGTGGAGCGCTACCGTCGACGACATGCGGGCTGGAACGTCAAGCCTTTCCAGCTTGGTACCAACGCGACGGGGGCTGCTCGGGGTAACCTGGGTCAAGAACCGGCTGCAAGAGGCCGGTGTGGTACAGAAGGCACCTGGGCGAGGCAAGCACCGCAAGCGGCGCACCCGCGCGGCTTGGCTGAGCATGATGCTGCACCAGGACGCAAGCACCCACGAACCGGAGCGTCGCCATTGTTCGCGAAACCCGAAATGGGGTCCGTCCGATGTCGGGTGCAAAAAATGAGGCGACGGTCATCGCCCTCGGCGGCCCGCGTTCGTCCTGCGTCCGTCCCGGCGCGCACTCCGCACGGCACCAGGACTCCCGCAATGACTGGACGCCGTATCGCATGGCCCGGCCTTTCGTCGGAGTGCGGCGCGTGAGCGCCAGCGGAGACGAAAGGCTCGGCCATGCGATACGGCGTCCAGTCATTGCGGGAGTCCTGGTGCCGTGCGGAGTGCGCGCCGGGACGGACGCAGGACGAACGCGGGCCGCCGAAGGCGATGACCGTCGCCTCATTTTTTGCACCCGACATCGGACGGACCCCATTTCGGGTTTCGCGAACAATGGCGACGCTCCGGTTATGTGCTACGAAACCGGATAGTTCTATTTATTGCCAACAGCCTCACGAGCGGAATAGAAACGTCGCGAGGGGTCACCGGGGAGGCTATCGAACGCATCACTACCGGTCGGCGACTTCGATGGTGCGACCATCTGCGGAAACATCGATATCCAGCTCATTGTCTCCCAGCTTGCCGACGAACTCGTAGCGGACCACCTTCAGGCTGCGCGAATGGCTCGCTTCGATAAAGTCGGGTTCGAAGCCGGGTAGCTTGCGCTCGACCGCCTTGAGGACGGCGCCGGGAACCATATCATGCCTAAACTCGATTTCGATCTCCTGGATCCTTTGGTCCGGATAGATATCGAGCTCCACCTTGCGCCCGTCCGGGAGCAGGCCCTGAATTTCATATAGGTACCCCCCGTCCGGCTCGGTTTCGGTGTTAGCGCTGACAAGCCTGATATCCGGCAGCTTGTCCCGGGCGATGGCGCGGATTGCCTCCGGTACGACGCTCAGCTTAATGGGCTTTTGTTCCCCGGCCAATGCAACAGGCACCATAACCAGAGCAACCCACCAGGACAACTGTTGCAACAGGCGCAGCATGTCAGTCCTCCTTGGCGTGCGACGAATTACCGGAGAACAGGGACATGATTTCCTCGCGTAGGGTCCTCCAGAAAGCCTGTAAGTTGGCGTGCTTGTTATCCAGCTCGTTCAGGTATTCCTCGAGCTTATTGATGGCCGCGTGCTGCTCATTCTCGATCTCTCGCCTCAGCTGGGCCTTCAAGGCACTCAAGGCTGTTTCCAGCTCACAAATCTTCTCTTCGAGTAAATGCTTACGGCTGCCGATGGCATTCATCTCAAAACCTCTCCCGCTCACTCACCAACCCATGGAGCGACTGCTCCCGATCAGGCCCCCCGGTACCACGAAGAACACCAGACCGATGTACAGGGCTACATAGAGCTTCCGCCGTATCGCCAGGGCAGCGAGTCCTTCGGCCAAACGTATGGGAATAACCCGCAGAAAAGGCAGACCATAGATGACGACCACGCCGAGCATATTGTAGGACAGGTGAACCAAGGCGACCTGGAGCGCGAACACGGCATTGGCGCCGGATATGGCCGTGGCCGCAAGCAAGGCAGTGATACAGGTCCCGATATTGGCACCAAGGGTAAAGGGATAGACCTGCCTCAGACTGAAAACACCGCTGCCGGCCAAAGGTACGATCAGGCTGGTGGTGGTGGACGAGGACTGCACGAGTACGGTAATGGCCGTGCCAGAAACGATGCCGGAAAAGGGACCACGTCCGACCGCGCTGTGCAGAATCTCCTTGGCACGCCCGACCATCAGGACCTTGAGTAGCTTACCGATGTAGGTGATGACGAAGAAGATCATGGCAATCCCGAGCACAATCAGCACAATTCCGGCGACCGTCTCGGACAGCCCGATACCCGTGAAGGTATCCTGCAGCATCTCGACCGGCGGTTTTACCAAAGGCTTGATGAAGTTGAACCCCTTCATCGACATCGGATCCCCGCCCAACATGAGACCCGCCAAGTATTTACCGATCTTCTCCAGAAAGCCGAACATGATCTCCAGGGGTAGAAACACTATCACGCTGAATAGATTAAAGAAATCGTGAACGGTCGCGGCGGCGAAGGCGCGTCGGAACTCCTCTCCACGACGCATGTGCCCCAGGCTGACGATGGTGTTAGTAATGGTCGTGCCCATATTGGCACCCATCACCATAGGGATGGCGATAGATACCGGTAAGCCGCCTGCGACTAGGCCCACGATGATGGAGGTGACGGTACTGGACGACTGAATGAGTGCGGTGGCGACAGTGCCGATGACCACGGCCGTGATCGGGTTGTTAGCGAACGCGAAGAGCTCCTCCGCCTGATTCCCGGCGGCGGCCTTGAAGCCGCTGCCGATAGTTGCCACAGCCACGAGCAACAAATAGACTAGTGCAGCGATCATCAACCACTGCGGCCAGTTGGACGAAGTGGCAACCTTTCTGGTTTCGGCAATGGTTAGCGACATCGATTCCCCCGGGAAAGTCGAAAAGGTAAAGGCGAAGTCGAAGCCCCAAGCGATAGGGCACCCGCGATCAACGGGATCGAGCAGGCTGTGTGCGAAATACCCTACGCATCGAAGGGAGAGAGGGGGAGGACAATATCAGCAGGATATGACAGGCCGGTGACGACCCGGGTTGGCTCGGATTTCCGGCCTGACATCCGTGTTTTGGTAGCTCGGTCCATCTCCGCGGACCGGGGTCGACTTCGGACCACCTTGGAAAACTCAAGGTAGTCTCATGCCCGATTTTCCGCCTCCAAAATCGGATGGCCTCCACTTCGGGTTTTGCGAAAAATAGCGATGCCCCGATAATCCATCTTCAGTGTGGCGGAAAAGGTATCAAATCAAGATGGGTGTCTTTTTGTTTTTTCCTTTTCAGCTCGATCGGCATATTAAACCTATCCAATTTCTTTCCTTTCTGCGAAAACCTTCAAACTCGCTAGGGCTTACATAACCCCTACAGGTCGAAGTGACATCTTCATGGTTCAGGATTTTCGAGGCGAATTCAAACGTAAGCGCCACCCTTTGATTCGCATCGCTTCCTAGTACGAGGTCCCTATACTTAATCCACAAAGGTAGTTACCTGCAGATAGTTGCGATCCGGATCACAGGACGCATCGGTCGAAATACACTCGGGGTCCGGACTTGGCGCAAAATAGGTATCATGGGCTTCGGAGCTTCCCGCGTTTACCACGAAGGCATGAGAAGATGATCGGTCTTTATACGTCGATCTTTTTTTGTCGGTAGGTGATGGCATAGGCGTTACGAACATATGGTTTGAAAACTTGTAAACCTGATCCATCACCTTGAAAGATACGGTCTCTTCGAAGACAACGGCATTATAACTAGGCTGACCACTATTCGCATAAACGAGCGTCGCGACAACATGGAGATATGCCACATCATCATCCAAATTCGGTGTAAAAAGAAGAACTTGGCGCGGACCAATCAGGGCCACGTCCGGCCCACGAACAAACCCCACGGAGGAGCCCAGAAAAGCGAGGGAACGTAAGCGACGAGCGGAGTGCGACGACTCCCGCGTAGGCGTAGGGTCGGGCGTTTCGTCGGCGTGCGGCGCGTGAGCGCCGGCGGAGACGAAAGGCCGGCCATGCGACACAGCGTCCAGTCATTGCGGGAGTCCTGGTGCCGAGCGGAGTGCGCGCCGGGACGGACGCAGGACGAACGCGGGCCGCCGAAGACCATGGCCGTCGCCTAATTTTTTGCACCCGATATCGGACGGACCCCATTTCGGGTTTCGCGAACAATGGCGACGCTCCGGTGTTTGGTAAACAAGGCTACTGATCGATAGAAAAAAGGCCGCAAATGCAAGAATGTCCGTTTTTCTTCCTATTTCCAGTATCCTGAATACCTTGAGCGACTTCATTTGAAGATTCCTTCCGTTATCTTTCATACAGCTTTATGAAGTTTCCATTACTCGGTCTGAATATATATCGTTTTCCCGAATCACAATCATTGTTTTCAACACGATAGGTTTCAAGACGAGATCTCTCACGACTCGTTCCGGGGCCGATATCTCGATCGTACGCCACCTTAAAGGGAGGAGCTTGCTCAGTGCCACCTCCATACTCCCACCAAAACGCCTTTTCCCTTTCAGCATCGATCCGAAACGGTTCCCAGGCATTGTCACCCTATCCGAATTCACCGGCCACCGGAACATCTGTGCGATTCATCACACACAACAGCGTATTTCGGAGCCCTATCGAAAGGCGACAGCAGGATCATACAACACTGTAAGACAACTACTACCGCTGTAACGATAGGAGTCAGTACAACCAACCGCATTATCCGCCACATACGCGAATGACTCCTATTTTCGGTGCCCTTATCTCGGGACCAGGACGATCTTTCCGAAATGGGCGCTCGCTTCCATATCGCGGTGGGCCTGGGCCACATCGCCCAGTTCATAGACCTTATGGATTAGGGGTACGATGCTCCGCTCTGCCAGTAGGGGCAGCACTTTATTTGCAAATTCGGCGATGATCGCCGCCTTCTCGGTCACCGGCCGCGACCTGAGCACAGAGCCAATGATCCGTTGTCGCTTGACCATCATCAGGGCCAAGTTCAGCTCCGCTTTGATGCCGCCAGTCACGCCGATAACGACCAAGCGCCCGCCGACAGAGAGGGATTTCATGTTGGAAGCCAGATAGGCGGCGCCGATGTGATCGAGAATCACCGCCACCCCCTGCCCCTCCGTAAAGCGTCGGACCTCCTCGGCGAAATCCTGGGATCGGTAGTCGATGACTAGGTCCGCCCCCAGCCCGGCGACCCGTTCGAGCTTGCCGGGAGAGGCCGTAACCAGGACCCTGGTATCGGGCTGCAACGCCTTGCAGAGCTGAATGGCCGCGGTATTGACCCCCCCGCCCCCACCGTGCAGCAAGACGTTGTCACCATCCTCCAAGCCACCGAGCATGAAGACATTGAGGTAGGCGGTAATGTAGGCCTCGCAGATACAGGCCGCCTCCTCGAAGCTCAGGGATTCCGGCACCCGCATCAGGTGATCCGCGTAGGCGACGGCATATTCCGCGTAGCCCCCGCCACCCACCAAGCCCACCACCCGATCGCCGACGGACCAGCGGTCGACTCCCGGACCCAGCTCTCGGACCGTCCCGGCCATCTCCAGCCCCAGGAGCTCCGAATCACCCTTGGGCGGGGGATACTTGCCCTCCCGCTGAACTAGGTCCGGGCGGTTGACCGAGGTGGCGGCCACCTGTACCAGCACTTGGCCTTCACTAGGTACCGGCCGCTCCACCTCTCCAATACGCAGGACATCCGCCCCACCGAATTCGTTGATCAATATCGCTTTCATAGATACATAATGAGCTTTTTGTCGATTGAAGTCACCGAAACCACAAAGGGACATCGTATCAATGGGGACCTTGAAAAATTGCACTCTTTTTAGCAGCGACTACGAGAGTCATAAGGGACCCGACAGATACTCGACAGCGGCCCGTAGATCGGCATCAGAGCACTCCGCACAGGTACCACGGGGCGGCATGGCCCCCTTGCCGGCAATCAGAGACCGCAGAAGCCGCTGGATGCCCTGCGCCATACGTGGCTCCCAGGCAACCCGATCACCAAGCTTGGGTGCATTGGCCACTCCCGTATCGTGGCAAACGGCGTAGGCCCTCTCATAGACGGCAACGCCAAGGCTGGTCGCCCCCGGGACACGGGTACCTTCGGCAGCAATCCGCACCGGCGGGTCCCGATCGGAGCCATCGCCAGACCAGTCCATCATCAAGACATAGAGGATCGGGATCAGAACCGCGATTCCGACCAAGCCGGCTAACCCCAATCCAAAACCCGCCACTTCGGTGCTTGCTCACTCGTGCCATCGGGAACTTCGGTAACCTTTATAAAACAAATAGTTGTCTATCATCCACCGCGGAGATACCCACTGAGCCGATCGGACTGGAAGATCTGCGTGTCGATAGGCAAGAGGCAAACAGGCCACTGCGGCTCAAGGGCATCCCGGCCAGCTTTCAAGTAGGCAAGTGATGAAAAATACCACTAGTGTCCTAACGTTTAGTTAAATAAATTCAGTTGGTTATCGTGGTCGCGCTCGTCGGGAGCGTATGCCTAGAATTAATTTGTTGATTTCATTTAATTTATTTGAAGATGATGCAGCTCAGAATCTGTAGAATTGTGTAGAAACTGACATCGATTTTCAGCCGCTTCTTGATAATGGCCACGAGCACATAGACGGAAATGGCGAGCTCGAGAAGACGAATATACCTGTGGACATGCGTCGTTGTTCTCAGCCCGCAATTTCGCGGGAAAGGCTGGCACCTTAGAGGCTGTCTATAAAGCAATGCATTGATTTTAAATCAAAAAATATGTACATTTTGTGGTTTTATGCGATGTGATTCTGGAGTTTTCTATGACTGAAGAAAAGATTCAATCGGTTGCCAGGTACCCGAGTGACCTCACCGACGAAGAAGGGGAAATCCTTGAGCCCATTATCAACGAATTGGAATCCTATACATCGGACGCCCGCGAAAACGTGATCTTCGCGAACTCCTAAATGCCATTTTTTTATTTGAATAAAACAGGTTGTCCCTGGCGGTATCTGCCAAAAGACTTCCCTCCCTACAAGCTCGTTAATTACTACTATACTAAGTGGACAGATAATCGTTGGCCAGAGAAAGTCAATACGGTGCTTCGTCAGCGGTTACGCCAAAAAAAGACCGAAGGCCAGATCCAACGGGAGCAATTATTGATAGTCAAAGTGTCAAGGGAACCCCGGAACCCTATGTAGAATCGGGATGTGACGGGGGCCAACTCGTTACGGGCAGAATTTGACGGTAAAGCCGCTCGTCAAGTCATTACGAACTTGTTTTCGAGCCTCCATACCATCAAAAAAATCCGGGGCGATCGTGCCTATTCCGGTGCGGACCTATCTAACTGGGTCTTGACCCAATTCGAGTGCCAGCGCGAAGTCGTTAGAAAGAAAAAAGGACAGCGAGGTTTCCACATTTTACCTCGCCGCTGGGTGGTCGAGAGAACATTCGCTTGGCTGAGTCGATGGCGTCGATTCCGAAGCGCCGCCATTTTTCGCGAAACCCGAAATGGGGTCCGTCCGATTTCGGGTACAAAAAATTAGGCGACGGCCATGGCCTTCGGCGGCCCGCGTTCGTCCTGCGTCCGTCCCGGCGCGCACTCCGCGCGGCACCAGGACTCCCGCAATGACTGGACGCCGTGTCGCATGGCTTGGCCTTTCGTCTCCGCCGGCGCTCACGCGCCGCACT
>Ga0209681_1000291_pt1 | contig 13034 bp, 8 predicted proteins | sample WorMetLIZISLAND2_3_FD_187416 | JGI IMG/M metagenome (GOLD analysis project Ga0209681, IMG submission 187416) | Marine gutless worms symbiont microbial communities from Max Planck institute for Marine Microbiology, Germany - Olavius clavatus LIZARD... ... | reverse complement strand
GAGAGCCACAATGCACAGCGTCACAGACAGACAGACGGACAGACGGACAGACGGACAGACGGACAACAGGATGATGCCAATAGCCGATCATACTGTGTAGCAGTACGATCGGCTAAAAAGTGTTAAAAGCAAATGTGAGGTGATGAGAGTTTAGGTGGGTGTTTTTTCAACTTTTTTGTCGGGGTATCCGCACCGATTTTGGATAGCCCTACCAAAAAAGTTCTATATAATGTTTAAGTTTATTAACGTGGAAAATTCTGACGTTTTTTTGAGTACGGCTACCCGTTAAACTGAAGGCAAAATGTATTACAAAAATATGCGCAGTTTGCGCTCATATAATATACGCAAGAGTGATTCGATTGTCATCGGCTACAAGCACTTGTGATTGAATCAACTCAGCGTGCTTCATAATTAAGTTTGGATCGATCACGTATGCAGCTAATGCATAAGTTACCGGTCTTAGCCATTAGGCCTAAGTCGATATCACGAACCAGTGCGATTTGTCTTGGCTGCACCTAACTGCCGTGCACTTCGTCTGTTGAATGGAAATGACAGATTTGCGTCGTCGTCATCGTTATCGTGAACATCATTACTGCTGTTATTAATTTTATCACCACATACTACTACTATAGTCTACTACTAATGGACAAAAACGGGTTTGATATCCATTGACCGAGGAGTAAAAATCACTTAAATCTGTTATTATGACTTTCGTCTGTTGCACTAGTTGAACTTGCTGTGCCATACGTCAGGTCTCCGACGAGTTCAGCAACACAGTTCCCCAGCCTACACGACCACACTACAGCCTATACTTCTGAAACCTATAACGTTTCAGAGTAGTGTATAGTGACGTGCTTGAGACTGGTGTAGTTGGATCTTTATTGATCGCTTTATTGCAAATTTCCTAGAAATTGTTCAATGAAGCAATTTTTAAAATCGGTCGGGTCAATAGTTTGTTAACATAAAGGCAAGAGTATGGTGTCTCCTTTTTCGAATCACTGTGTATTAACTTAATAAGAACTAAGAATACTGGCTTTGGCTGTAGCTGGCCAGGCTCTTTCAGCACAAACACTCATCTATACACTCTCTGCAGAAATCGGTACTGGTACGTGACACCAGCGAACGACCTCACTGCCGACGACTTTGCTACATTTTCACCAACAAAGTCGATGCTATCCTTGCGGCTTCTGCAGATAAGCTAACGGCGCGGTGAAATGCTCATTGTCAACCTTTCGTTTGCTGACACAAGCTCGAAATACGAACTGTGATCACCGATCAATTAAGTCGTGTGTGCTCGAGCCGATTCCGACGTTTCTACTACGCGAGTTCGTTGATCGACATACTCATTCATTCATTCATTCATTCATTAAAGCTGTAAATAAAAGTTTGCAAAACGCAACTGAACACATGAATAGTACAGATAATAGTCAGTCTAATATGAATCCTTAAAAAGCTGTCTAATTAGAAAGTTTTTTCTCATCTCCTTTAACACACAACGAGCGACTGTGACGGCGGTCTCGAAGATTGTGTTCATGATTAATCTTGTCAGGCAGTAGGTGGCTGAGAACGTGGTGACTGTTTGACAATATACACTCAAACAAGTTGTCGTCGCTGTCAGCAGAAAGTTCAGCTGGTGTTGGGTCATCAGCTTGGTAAAGCCCAAGCCGCACTCCACGACGAACGAATGCCTCGATCCGTTGTTTATCTGCTGCCGTGGCAAACCCCCACCAGGCCGGAGAGGCGTACATGATCTTGGCTAGGACGACTGCCTATATGTAACAAGCATGGTCAACTCAACTCGTCATTATGTGAAGTTCGAGTTACACAAACACCGCCGTTAAAGTGGCCTGGACTTCACATATGGACGTGGCAACTTACAGGCCGGTGTTCAATTTGACGTTCGTGTCGAAGGTCATTGAATTTGAACGTGCCATCACCATGCAGCTTCACCAGTACCTGACGGACAAAAAATCTAAGAACAAAATGGTAAAATGGGAGCAAGACGGGCATTGTTTCAAAGGAGGTGACACCATCCCAGCACACACTGACAATATGCCGCGACGTGATATTACGCACGAGAGGCGCGAGTACTGCGACGCTATGGTACCTACCAGCCTAACTTGCAGCGGGACAGTTTGGGAATTTGTTCTATCGTCGAAGCCTAGGGAAAATTCTGTCGTCTGAGTGAGTGGCCATGCACAGCAATGGCAGTCTGGCTCTGCATTTCCTTCCTTTCGCCAGTGCTGCATCGCCGCTGTATTCTCTAAATCGTGGAATGCTTCGCCGCTAGTTGCCTGAGATTTTAGACCGCAAATTGGTGTGACGTGGGCAAATAACCACTTACAAACGACCTAGACCTCTTCGGAAACATTCAAACAGCGCCTATGGATTACTCGACCACGATATTCAAAAATGATAAAATACAGGTTTAGATTCGCGTATTTTTCATTATCTTTTCCATGTATTAATATGACCATAATCTGGTTTAAGCATGCGCCACTGATTTCCGAGTTTAGCTATGGGCTATTATTGTCAGCAATATTACAAGAAAGAAATATAATTATCTTGACATCCTGCTCGAAGAAGCGTCTACAGATATAAAATTTGTGTTCAATTACAGGCAAAAGAAATACACCAACCCCTTCAACATTTTCACAAATTCCAACAAGCAGCTGAATGGCACACCAAAATGCCCTTAGAAAATAAAATTTTACTAATTTTCGTTCGGTTCCGTGTGCTAGACTAAATTGATTTTATTGTATATCTGCTATGTTTTTATGCTTTTTATTCATTTGTATTATTTTATGTAGCCTACACTGGTGCGATTGACACTTGTTTATTAAAGGCAACTTGACTTGATTTGACTTGAGTTTTCAAGCGCACGTTTAATTATCGCATCACACTGTAGCGTATTACCATCTCGGTATGTAACCGGTCACCTAGGTCAACTCAGCCTTCCATCCCTACGGGGTAGGTAAATCGAGTACCGGCCTCTGGTTGGGGTTAAGGCGGGGTGTGTTCACTTGTGTCGTGTGGCAGGTAAAACTAAAACTGTGTGATCCCATGACAACTGACTTCGTAGCTCTGAGATGGAGTTTCATTAAGAGCTCTATACTCTTCTTAACTTAGCGTATCTGCGTTTCACTCACAGAGCAACTATTCGAAGACCACGCCACACTTTCACTTTCATTGTGAACATCATGACCCTCTATAGGTTCTGGCAGCCGACAGAATGATGATGCGATCCTCTGCTGTTTAAGAATTCACACTCACCACGTCGTTCCAAGTCAAGTGAAGACTCGAGTTGCCTGTAATTCAAATAGTTCCAGCCCACAGATGAAAGGAGGCCGCCAATGCGTCTCACCGCCTAATCGCGTAACACGTTGCTTGGTGAAGTTGTGTGGTGTCGGGGCGGTGATCGATCGTTCAGCGACAGCATCGTGACGTTGATGGCACCGTGCGGGCACCTGTTCTGGCCTCGAGACGCCGCCGTCAGCGCACCGGCAGCACGACGCGTCCGTGATGGAAGGAACGTGCGAACGAACGTCTGCGGCCACAAGTGACCGAAATATCATATCCAGCTAATGAGTCCCGATTTGCTCGAGTCATGCCTACTTATTTCCTCATTGCCATTTCGCATGCCACAAACTCTGCTGCTGACTGAATTATTCTGTGCCTACTGCCTTCTCGTTGAACTTTCTGGAGTTCGGTCATCTTCTAAGAAAGTATGTAAGTAAGTAAATAAATTTATAAAGCGTCAGAGTCAAAAATTGAATCCGAGGCGCTAGGGGGCGCCAGAGAATACCGATTGAAGATAAAAAAATTAATGTTTTAAGGTGTTTCCAGAAAGATGTGATTCACAGAAACGAACGCTGTGAGGCAGTGAATTCCAGAGAGTTTCTGTATAATGTCTTATTGTACCGTACTATCCGTATCGCCATCATTTTATTACCGCGCGATGCACTAGTGCATAGCGCGGTATTGAGGTTGCATGTCGTCCGTCCGACTGTGACGTTGATGGATCAGGATCACATAGGTCGGAAATCTGGGAAACTAATTGCACGGACAATTAGCCAAACACCTTCGCTCTTCGTAGCCCAAAAGCCATCCACCTACTCCCAGGGGAACATGGGAAATTTGGGGGAGACTAGAGGTGAGGTGGGAAAAAGTGGCGTGATGGAGCACAAAAGTGGCAATATATCTGAAACGCGTAAAGATAGAGGAAAAGTTACTATGGAGAGCCTATAGGAAGTCACAAACGCTCTTTCGAACGGTACCATCCCATTCCTTCCTCTGATCAGTAACCTCACCTCACGTTATTTTCAACATAATTTAATATTTCAGCTATAGTTCTGTTGGGAGGTCAGTGGTCCGAGGCATCTGATCTCTGCTCTCAAACAAAGAAGTACGAGATCAGGAAATGCTGCATAGGCGTGCGGTAGACGCTTCATGTTACTCACCAAGTGGCAGCACTTTTCTGTGTGAAATGACGTCATCTTGAAACTTTGACGTCAAATCAAAATCCGATTCCGTCAAATTCAATCAATGCGTATTTGCGTGAAGAACAATCCCGCCAAATTTCATCTCCATCCGACGGAGGCTTAGGCATTTTTGAAAACGGTCGCCCCCAACAACAAGAACACGAATAGTGATACGAGATAGTTCCTGATCCAAAAAGTACCGTAAGCATGGATTATTACAGTAAAAGACATGGCGATGATGGCGCGGTGCCAAAGTTCGCATTTTCCCATAGATTTTGCTGGTCGTCCTTACAACAGAGAGAGAACTTTATTAAAGCCACGTTAAGTGCTACGCTACCGTGTTCATTGTGATGAGACACGGTAGTAGGCTAAATATAAATGATCACCATTTTCGGGACTTTGTTAGGGGGTCAGTCATTTCACGCAAGGAGATAAATTATAGTGACACGTCTCACGTGGTGGGCAACATAACATAACCCATAACGTCAAAATGAAGCAGTTTTATCCCAATAATCCATTCCAAGTTTCTCAGCCATCTCAACGTTACAGAAACCAAATCAGTCAGATCAATGAAATCGAACTTTAAAACACACAAAAACATTATATAAAGATAACGTGGTTGGCTTCAGGGAGAAAGGCTTTTCTCAATAGTACAGTAGTAGTAGTAGCAGCAGCAGTAATAGTGTAATAATAATTAAAAAACAAAATCAAAATCATATAATTCATAAACGATGCAGATCCACATAGAGCATACAGAGTACAAATAAAAATGTAACTGAATAATCATTTGCAACACCAGAATACAATGCCACTGGCAGCTCGGCAGCAAGTGAATGTACTCATCTCTTTTGACAATATGGCTGTCAAAAGCAAAGCTGTAACAACTTGATACAATTACTGACAAAAGTTGTTAACTAATAAATATAGAATTATATAACATCAAGCAGCAACATTTTATCCAACTAAGGGTTTGGTTCACCCAGCCCCCATCATGTCAAATGGCAAAGCACCAAGAGAGTCAGGTGGGCCTTGCCTCCCTAGTTTACGCTTAGCCTCCCCTTTGCACCAATGAGATTGAGTTCCATGAACAATAAGAAAAATAGCATATAAATGGTACACAGTGGACTTATTCAGTGTAAATTAATCTCGTATGCATTTTTCAGGTTCAAATGTGTACAAAGATAAGTACCTGGAAAACTGACTTACTCTGCAAGAACAACATAAATAAAAGTGGCCCTCTGAGACTCCGACAAATGTTTTGGACACTGCCATCCCCACTTACAAAAATTTGGTGCAACCACTGCTCAAAGCTATTATAAACAACCAAATGTTTCACGCACATCCTTTATATTTACTGCTGCTATGTAGCCATACAGCATAAAGATGATAGTTTTAAGTCACAACACATACACGCACTACACAGAAAATAAGCACATTGTCAACCACAGATGAAAACAGGCAGCAGTAACATTGAATGAAAGGCTACTAACACACATCTTCAAAGCCACAAATTATAAACCTCTGTAATCACATTGAAACAAAACTGCAGGTAACGAATTTAGTCCAAGCACATTGACAAACAATGCTGATGCAGTACGGTGTCTTCGTTTCCAAACAGAGCAGAACTGTTGTTGCAAACAAGTAACAGATTACACAGTTGATGAAGCGGCACGTTGATGGTGCACAGTCTAAATAGCCAGACCAAACACACTCACGATGCAGTACATCGTCTTGTTTTCCCAGCGAACTGTACAGCTTCCTGAAACACAAACTCGGCATTAAAGGCCTCTGTTGACCAATAACTGATCAAACAAACTGTTTATGTAAAGCAAACAGTCCACATAATATCATTTACCTGGCCATTTACATTGTTTAGCCACATCAGGATCAGAGTAGTTCAGATCCAGTGAGGCCATAAGCCTTGGCAGAGCTAGTCCATGAAAAAGCTTGTCCTTGTATTCCGTCTCTTTTATAATTTCTGCACCTCAGATTTAACTCAACAGTCAACCACTGTGTGCGATAGAAATGTCTTGTAAATCTTCATTTTACCAGAAATGGTACAAGACAAACAAAAAAAGACAATTAAAAAAGAAAGAAAAAACTTTTTATTGTATTATATTTCTGCTGAAAGCATTTAGTTTCCAGGCAAGGTGCTGAAGCTAATCTGTGCCACCATACTGTATTACTGTGGCTCACCATTGCTATAAAAATCACAAGATCTCAGTAGTCTAAATTTTTGAAAATCAACAGCATATCTGATGGTAGTAAATGCCAACTGGTCACTGAAGGACCAACCACGAAAATGTAACTTGTTCAGTGCATGTCTTAAGCGTTTCTTGCTCAGCATTACTTATTCGTTGTTCTGTCCTACCTAGCTAACTGCACTCTGCACTGTATGTTTTTGTCCACTGGTCCGCGAGATGATACATAGATGTACACAGGTTGGTCAAAAAAGTAAGCCGCTGAGTTTTTTTGTCATAACTAATCAAATGTTGACCATTTTCACAATTCATTTATCAGCACACTCAGCAGTCAATTTACTCAGCAGTAATCACCTAACACATCTCATTATCATTTGCCACCTTTGAAATACTAATGTAAGAAAAAACTTGCTAAATACACTTTGGAGATTTGACAACATTTTGGTCAGTTTAGCCCTATTATTATACTGTGCATGTGTAGCAACAGCAATTTTCGTAGCCTGTTGCTAAAATTCTGATACTGCTGGTGCTGGGCTGCTGCAAACAGGCCCCACTGACTGAAGTGGAGGCACTGTTGGCAAACTTTGGCAACAATAACCAGCCATAAGGAAGTAGTCGTGTCTGCATGTAATGAAGGCCTAGAACAAAGCATAAGTCGACTCAGTAGTCTCAGTAACAGTACTGTTGAGTAAATTATGGGTATGGCATAATGTTGGTTAAAGGTTAAAGATCCAGACATTTATATACCACTGCTTACAGGGAAACCAGAACAGCAGCGGCTGAAAATTCAAAGTGGCGTATGGACCAGCCCATTGCCCAAATGAACATACTTTGGACCTGCAGTCTGCAGCTAGACAGACCCAACTGTGCTCCAGCTAGCCACACTATGGCTGTCACACTGCACCACTTGCTAGCAATAACTCTTTTAGTTAGCAAGTATTACCAGGTACTAGTGGTTGGGAGTTAAAAACAATAAAAATCACACATTGTGTAAGAAAATTTGGAGAGGCATAATGTAAACAAATAGTCACAATGTGCCGAACTGGCAGTGGGCAGCAGTCTACAAAAAAGTTTTAAGTGTAAAAATGAGAAAGCAGACCATCAGTGGTGTTGTCCCAGAAGCACGAGCTGGCTGTGTGTAGACCTGCACCATTCTTCTGCATAATTACGCATGTCACTGTAAAAACAAAACAAGTTGACCAATCATATACACCAGTGATCTTCATATATAAGTCAAAAAATTTGGCACAAATTTTTGCCATGTAGGCTGCATTAAAGTATAAGCTAATACCGTGGGATGCGGCTGTAACAAATTTCGTTTTCTGCAACATATACATATAATCAAAAAATTGAGTTTTTGTGAACTTGAAAATTTTCGGGGTTCGGGGGGTCGGCACCCTTCCGCTGAGAATTCACCACCACCCATGCATTTTTTTTGTTTTTCGAACTTGTGTGTGGGATCCTGGACAGCAGTCCTCAACTCTGAACACACCAGGTGCACCCAAGTAGCAAATAGATACATTGTGGGTAAATACTGGGGCATCCCAGTACAGCTATTTAAGCACTACAACTAGTTATATGATACACACAGTTGGTGATAACACTGTGGTATATGTCTATTGTATTTATAAGTCATTTAATTTCACAAAAGACAATGCTGACTGCTAGCAACAATTAAATCATCTTACCTTGTCCACACTGTGAAACAGTAATGTCTGTTTGGTGAAACAAGATAATTTTAAACCTAAGGTTTTCAGTAAAACATGCCTCTGTGCTTTTAAGCCATTCATTTGCATCAGAAAATATATCTGGCCTCTAAAACATCCTGCTCCAACAACGATAAAAGTACCGTATCCACAGCAGGAGCAATCTTAATCTGCGGAGAATACTGAACATGAAAAATCGGCAAGTCAAAAAGCCAGTTGTATTTGTATTTTACATTAATGACAATATGCTGCAAATCACTGAGGTAATAGACTTACCTATGTACTTAAATGGCTTTGCCAACTTTGCCAGCTGATTCAAGCACTGCTCAACAACATTTGACGTCCATGGATTCACCTTATTATGCTGGTATGCACTGCCTCCAATGGCACTTTCTATCGCCTATTGCACATAACAGTGGGTACAGTCTTCACATTGACAAGATATCAGCAGTGATGCCATAATCACAGGCTATCAAGGCAATTGTTTATTTACATTCTGTTTAAGGTGAGAACCAATACCTTAGTAGTTAAGGTGTAAATTTTTGCTGGAAATTTAATATTCATAGAAATTTTCCCAAAATATTAGCAAGAGTTTTGGGATCAACAGATGATCTTCAATGGGAACATACATGCAGTGCCTGCATACTAAAAGCAACTGGGATACATGTCCACCAAACCAATAGCTACATCAACAAAGCAGCATTGTATAAATGCTAGACAGAGTATTGTGCTTAGATCAAAGCTCAAAAGTATCCATCCATCCTTGGTCATCTCAAATGATAATTACACCAAATTTGTTATGTTAAGATAAAAGTTTTAAAATATTTCCTACAGACCTATTTACAGTCCCAGTCCTTAATATGTCTCAATAAGCTGTACTCATCACAATCCACCAAGATATTATATAACCTATAGCTGATTCCACAACGATACACACCAACTGCATTATGTATATATTAAGTACAAACTGACTTAACAACCACTTCAGCTACACAACATTTCAAGCTGGATGATCAAGATTAAAAGATCACTTTACCTCTTTAATGATATTGCTCACTTCGTCCACAACAAATGTTGTCTGAAACAATAAAATTAATACAAAAGTACAAGTTAACACTAGAATTAATTTTTTTTCACACTGATGCAGATTCATCAAATTAAACTCATTTCACACACCTAGTTAAACCCCTAAGTAGTGCAGTTACCTCTCTTATCACTGACACAAGGCTACTGACATACAGCAAGATTAACAAAATAACTTTACTGTTAAATTATTGTCATAAATAATGACAAGATACCATAAACATTCCAACAAAAACAATAACGTTCAGAAATTTACATGGTCTGGGCTTCCATTACTGTTCATTGGATTGCAGCATATTATAAATAATTGTAAACTTTAATGCACTGATGCAATTATTACTTATTAGCCACACTTGCAGCTTTTGGTTAACATGCATCATGTGTACAATAATTGTTCCAAGCAATAACATGTTTTCGCATATTATTTCTCACTTTACATGTTGCCGAGTTTGCACTTTGTCAGTTTCACATTTCACATTTTATACGCATCTTCTGTCTCTCCGTCGGACCATCACGTGCTGGCAGTGCCAAAATGATGCAAGCTAGGATCACGAAATCTTCATGTACTGATAGCTTAAAGATTCTAATATTGTGCATAATAAGTTTACCCATAAATTCAAAGGGTTTATATCGAGCGAAGGCATTAAATGAGAGTGGGATAGCAGGAAAAGAGGCAACGGATGCATTTGGATCAAACATCGAACATGTTTTTACGAATATCTGTTACTGTAGTGGAAACGTGACATCGCTGGATAGCAGTTCATAAAACAGTGTGTTATTTCCATCCACATGGATGGACAATTAGTCGCACCATTGGCTATTTTCTGTCCATGGATAGGGTTATATTAGGTAAAGGTAAGGTAAAGGTAAGGTAAGACGTCGATTTGTATAGCGTATCTCGTGGTTACCAGCCACCTCTAATGCGCTGTCACGTCACTAACGAGAGCCGCCTGACCACCCAGGCCACCGCCTACAGCCTGCGCACACAGGCCTGGGCAGCGACCCGGATGTTGGCCACACCAGTCAGCAGTAGGTCTCCACCTTCAATTAATGGATTACTACTCATTTAACCGACCCCGGAGGGATGGCAGGCTGAGTCGGCCTTGTTGGCTGACTGATAGCGGATGCTTCAGTTGGCTTCACCCACAAAGTGGTTACACAGCCAGCTGTCAGTCTAGCGCAGGATAGGGAAAGCACGCCGGCAGGACTAGCGGTCTAAACACTATACTATGCCACCAACTATTAGCTACACCTACACATTTTAACGATAAATGAAGATCATCTAACAATGCAACTCATAACAATTTAAGTATTTCTGCACATTCTATAGTCTACGCAGGTGGAACAGTCGGTTGCAATCATCACTTATAGTTCCTAATTGTTAAGTCAAACTCATAACAGTTTGCTCACATATTGGTACGCTATTAATTAGTTTTAATTACCCCATCTGCGGTTATGTCCAGTCATCTTATTGCAGTAATGTATGTCACATCTGTCTCTCCCGTCATATTTTTGACACGCTGAGTTAGGTATCGGGTTTGGGTTAGGGATAGGGTCGGAAAATAGCGTAACTTCTACATTGTTCTCCAACCGTGTGGACGGAAAATAACACTAACCTAACTTATAGTGAAAATTTACTAACCTCTTCTCCGCTCTGAAAGTCCTCCATGCTGTCCGTGAGCTAGCAAAAGTAAAAAGTACCCTACTAAAATTCTTTTATTTCGTGATTCGTTGCCAATAACAACAACCATAGATAACATACAAACGTAATCTATCATAGATTAATGGAAAAACTACGTTTTAGTCATTTAACGTAACGTATAAAGTTACTAGTGACAGTCGGATTGCCGTATGTCCAGTAGGACAGTACGGGGGTCAGTATACGTACTTCGGAAGTACTTCTATTACATGGTACACTACTAGCATGCTAGTAGACTTAATGCTTTATTACAACAGTTACTGTAATTGTAAAACAGCGCGAAGTTGTTTTACAACTTCTTTCAAGTTCTTCGAAAGAAGAACTTGAGAGACAGGCTAACCCAGCCGAGGTATGGCATCGTCTAAGCGGAAACGAAATATTAGTATATATATTACAGCGGCATTGCAAGCGCGTGATGAAAATCTTTGGTATTACTATGACCAACGGCCTGTCAGCATTCGACCACCTCCGTGGAGTCATCAGTAAGTTCACACAAACGCTTTATGTGCTGTGTGTTTTACGAAGTAACAGCAAGCTTGATACGACCCTGCGGACTCCGTCGTCGTCGCCAAGACCTGTTTTATGCTCTTTCTAGTGCGTAGAGCGGCTTAATTGCGACAACCGAATGAACCGACGGACAGACATGCCATGCAGTCGACACTACTAGCTTCGCGGTCTTTCTGATCACTGCAGCAAACAATGCTTCTGCAGTCCACCAAGTTTGCCGATTTTTACCGCTCGATGCTACGCAGAGCGCGGTTATGAGATTGCATGTCGTCCGTCTGTCTGTCCGTGTGTCTGTCCGTCTGTGACGTTCAGGTACCGTGATCAAATAGGCTGGTTGGAATTCTTCGAAAATAATTTCATGGCCGAATAGGCTATAGTTGACGCCCAACATGGGCGATCTGGTGCAACGGCCCGGAACACCCCTAAAATTAGGGTTCAATAGGGGTGGGATCAGGAGCACATAAAACCTGTCTGATCGCCGAAACGGTGCAAGATAGGTCCACTTAGGTTACTATTACGGACACCCGGGACTAATAGGAAGTCACATTTATTATGCACTGTCGATTGGCACCAATTCATCGACCTTGGATGACCTTGAACGGCCGAAACAAACAAAAATTCCGGAGCCCACCAGAAAAATTTCAACGAAGATAGACCTATATTGTCGGCTGCAAAATGTAGGCCTATGGATCTATTTCTAGAAATATAAAGTACATATGCGGATGTTGCGTGAGTCACATAATATCAGCTGGCAGGTAGCGCAGGCATGACTTCTCAGGCAAAATGCTCCGCCTGCAAATGTGTTAACAGGGACTGCAGACGCTTCTACACTTTAATATGGAAATATTTGTTGACACTTGTGTAGAGTAGGCCTAATCAGTAGGTCGAAATTTGACCGTTTGACCTTGTACCCAGGTTACAGCGAAGTGACAATCGTCAGCATCATGTATACCTAATGTTTCGTAGGCAACGTAGCGGTCGACATTGGCAGGCGAGACGCAACAAGTTCAAAGTCTAATAAAACTTAGCTGTAATCACATCGGGAGCTGGCTTCAGCGACAACTTAAAGACGACGTGATGGGACACTGCCTCTCTTGAGCTAGTGTTATTTTAGATAACGGTAACTGTAACAGACTGTAGCCTAAAAGGGAACATCGAAATAATAGCAATAGACATTTTTAGAAGCAATCAATTTCACTATCTTGTTCAAATGATAAGTCCAATATTATGTTACTATACCATTTTTACAGCGCGTCAGCATAGCTTGCTATGCAGAGCGCTGTATTAGCTATGATAGATTCTGTCCGACCGTCTGACCGTCTGACCGTCTGACCGTCTGTCTGTCACACGCTGGTAT
>Ga0209681_1000288_pt1 | contig 13070 bp, 9 predicted proteins | sample WorMetLIZISLAND2_3_FD_187416 | JGI IMG/M metagenome (GOLD analysis project Ga0209681, IMG submission 187416) | Marine gutless worms symbiont microbial communities from Max Planck institute for Marine Microbiology, Germany - Olavius clavatus LIZARD... ... | reverse complement strand
AACTATAACATATTCCATTAGGTCTACATCGACTTGTTGTCAACTTGTTACGGACTTGTTAGCGACACGGCGAACTATCTTCGCCGTGCATGTCGCTAACAAGTGTGTACAAGTTACGGTAACTTCCCCGTCTACGGGGAAGCTACGGGGAAACGTATATCCAATGGATTTTGGGCATATCGTCGCAACGATTGCAGAAATCTTCGCCGCGATCGGTTGCAACCAGGATGAGAGAGACACAGTAGTGCATAATAGTGTAAGAAGTCATGAACAGACTGTCGTGTCATTTTAGTCAGGACTCGGGAGACGGCAAACTTCGCTATGACCGTTTTGGCCCCGAGCGCTAAAGAAATCGCTTGCAGTACGTACCACGCACGTATACGCCCATCTCGTCAGCCGCAACGTCACCGGCGGCTTCAGTGACAGATGGCCGCCAACGCGCCGCATCTGACGCTTCTCGCTCGCTGCTGCTGTAACTCAACGTAATAACACTAGCGGATCCAGGGGGGTTACATGGGGTCCTGACCCCCCTAAAATCTGTAGGCGCCCCCAAGGCGCCCTCAAGGTGCCCCCAAGGCGCCCCCAAATTAGGTAGGGGCGACCATGCAGTTAGACAAGATTACCTTTTTTACTAATTTTGTTACTCCAGAACGTCAAAATTTAAGCATTCATTAACAAAAAAAGCTTCAGCTTCTGGGGGACTTTGTCCCACAGACCCCCTACCCCTCCTTTCCCGCATTGTAAATACGCCACTGGCGCCCTTCACTCTATAGGACCCCCTCTCAATCAATTTGCTGGATCCGCCCCTGAATAATCAATCCTGCTTTGCACTGCAGCCATCTGACTCACAGTCAGAGGCAGGTAAGTTATATATAAAGTGGATATTCTTTTCCGATATCCACGCACTTATTCCTAAAACAAGAAGCTCAGCTGTTGCTGTGATAGCCGATCGTACACCGTACGACGAACGGTATAGCTACAGGCAGCTGTGTAGAATAGCGTGAGTACTTGTCTACAGTTTCAAACTGAAGTCTGCTTTTGATGCTTGTCAGCTTTTTAGCCGATCGCTGTGTTTTGTGGCTAAATGATATATTCTACAGCGAAAGCATCAAGAAGTGAATAGGAAGTGCCATGCTAAGAACACGACGGTACAATTTTCAATTCCCTACGCCGACCCTGAGCGCCACAGTGCACAGCGTCACAGACACACAGACAGACCGTGACGGACAAACGAGAGTACTGGAAGTTATGCTAGGAACTAAGGTATTGATTATTGAATAGAAAATTACACATAAAACGTTGCAGAAAGTTTCAAGTTGGATACGATCGACGGAGTGAAATGTCGAAAAAAGTCACTCGTATGTCCTATTTTTATCACTCGCTGTTAATTTCTATGTTTTGTCTGGTGACTCAAGTATAAATCTAAATTAATACTAATTTCATATTTTTCATGTATGAAATTATGAGCGAATATGAACGATAACTCAGACGGGTGTGCCGAGACCGGGAGGCTGAACAGACGCGTGGTCAAGCGATTCATGACTCAACAATAGACTCACTTGGTACCGGCCGTAAATTAGACGCACCGGCTCAGAAGTAGATGCGACGGCGCACACTGATGATTAAATTTCTCGGCGAATGATAATCCACTTTCGGTCCGGTCCGATCCAGTCTTTCATCGGCGCATGCGAGCTATTCAACGGAGGCTTGCGTTTCTGCAGGCGACGTCTAAGCCACCGAAATACCACCTTTGTGCGCGCAGACTTTGAACTTTAATAGCCGTTGTCTTCCTGATTTAAGACCACACGCGTTGTCCAGAGACCTATAAACTATCTCGCTGTTACTCTTAAGCTTACAGTCCCGCAGAATAACAGTAAATTAAGTAATCTAATTTACTGTTATTCTGCTGGACTTTGTGTACTATTAACTAAGGGCTTACGGGATTATTACCGTGCGATAGCTAATTTAAGTCTCGTATAATAATCGCGTAAGCTGTTAATAGTACACCATGCAGTTGGCATGCACAACAATCCAAAATCCATTGTATAATAAAATATATTTTATATATTTTGGTAATTTTAGGGTATATTTTTTACTCTTCATATGATAAAAGCGCATAAATAATGGGCTACGAAGAGCGAAGGTGTTGGGCTAATTGTCCGTGCAATTAGTTTCCAAGATTTCGAACCTATATGTGATCCTGATCCACCAACGTCACAGACGGACAGACAGACAGACAGACAGACAGACGGACGGACGGACGATATCGATATGCAATCTCAATACCGCGCTATGCACCAGTGCATCGCGCGGTAAAAACTAAAACACTGATGTCATTATTATCATAAATTTATAATAATAGTTACAAGGCCTATTAGGGCCTACTATTAGAATTGCTGCATCGATCGACGACCACACGCGAAGCCCACCCACAGCGCCGGTGATTTGAAAACATGAACAAACGTGATCGCGCACGTGACAGATGTGGGGTCATCGGGTCAGAAATCTCTCTCGTTGGTGTTTGACCTTTTCACGCTGTTCTCGATCAGTTCAAAGCGCTCTGCTGACTCTTTTTGCGTCTCGCCGCGTCTCGAATGTAACGAGAAACGCGCGTTGTGGCAGTAACCTAAAAGATATGCACAGTGCAGTGTTACGGGACTGCAACTTCTGCAAGCCTCTCTGTTCTATATACCGTCACACTACCACGTGTCATAAAAATGTACCAGTTGTATTTTTTTCGCAAATATGGACCAATTTTAGCCGATTTTACTGAACGCAGTATGATGGGCCATGGCAAGATAATGTCGTCTGTCTGTCCGTCAGTCTGTGCATTGTGGCGCCGTCTTAGTCTTAGCAAAACGACGGTACAACTTTCAACTCTCTAGGCTACATCGACCCTGGGCTCTTAAGCTCCTCGCCCAAAGATTTTCAATCAACTTCTTCAACAACGGCCTGTCGATGTGCCTTATATAATACGTCATACAGTAAAGATATCTAAAGAAGCGAATAGGAAGTCCATAGCTACCTACAGTTTGGCACAACCTTCTACCCATACACCTACCATATCCCCTCAAACTCCCTACCCCATAATTTCCATGCCAGACAACGCAGTGCGATCGGCTATATGAACAACAGCTGCTCTTCATTGTATGTAGAAGATAATGCGACCCTGATCAACTGTATAGGCTAACGGAAAAGACCACTACAAATAGACATTAGGAAATTCGAGAAAGAAATGAATACTGTACGAAAGCGCTAATTAACTCTGGCCAACGAGTCTCTGGCAGGTCTAGTAATTAAAACGCTGCACGAGGCCGGGTGGTCGATCTCTGTCTCTCTGACGCCCCGAGGATAACAACTACGCTGTCTACGCTATCGGCCACCTACTTCAAGATCAAATAGCGTAACTAGCGGTCAGTGCGTTGGACGGTGTCGCTTGGTTTTCTGTTTTTTTCGTTTTCTGCGCCACAAAGTAAGCGTTTACAAGTTACAAATCCTTTTCACCATAAACTCTAGCTAGTACTTTCGGACTTCGGTACATCTTCTGCAATTCTTGCGCTAATCGGTTTTTGACTAAGTTGGTTAACCGTCTATTTTTAGAGAGGGTTCAAGGGAAACGCATAAATGCGCATAGATGTCCATATCGCTGCATCAGGCACTGGCCCCCAGTCAAAGAAACTTTACCAGTATAGCTACGATGGCCAGGGCCGGCACGTATCCCAATCCATCTACAGAGAATCATATCAGGGGAAAGGCACGAAGAAGGGGCCAAACACTTTCTCACTCACTCGACTGGGTTCTAGCGCCAATCAGAAATATTGGCTACGACACTGGTACAGGGATGGAGAGTTAGAAGAAATAATTAGGGTAAAATAAGTAGTTGCAAAAAAATGCCAGCAAGGTAAGAGATTTGGTCACGAACAAGTACAAAGACATTTAAATTTAATGGACCTTATTAATGACCCATTTTTCCAATGAAGCAATAGAGTGTATTCCACTTTACCTGTCGTTGTAACTATCGTACAGTAGGAGATTTTCATATAATATGCAAATTAACTGCTTCCGTCGGGCAAAAAATGTAAACAGTTGTTATGTATCCATATAGTGATCTGCAAAAACTAAAAAAAGACGATGTTGTTCAAATTCGTCTGGACGAAAATGTAAATAGTAAGTCGTTCACTAAGAAACGTTTGTTGGATTATCTTTGTTTAAAATACGCCTATCATTTTTGCCCGACGGAAACAGATGTGAGCATCCGCGCATGAATTATGAAAAGGGTCCATACATGGGAACCAACTTTACACTGTACAGTACAGAATACAGATACTGATACAGTAACAGTAAGGGATATTGTGTGGTTTGTTGAAAAATCACAAAGATTCTTATAAATATCCAGTCACGACTGGAAGATTACAGGGGTTGGCTGATGGCCCCACTTTGCAGCCAGTCTATTACTACGGTGTTAACTGTCACCAGCCATGCAGGATCCACTGCGTATGAAATCAAGAAACTAACTTTATATGACAAAATGATTACTATTTACTGTTGCACAAAAGTTATCCTCATGTTTCACAAACGACACACGATGAAGAGACGTGAAAATACACACAGAGACCAAACCAATACAGACAACACCAATGACTTGTGACTTATAAGTCTTAACAGTCACAGCACAACCACCATTCAAAAAAAACATCAGAACTCAAATACAGATCATGTGTAGTGTACAGTACAAACAGCATTAATACAGTAATAATACTGCATATCTTCAGTCTGTATAGTTTCCCACCTGAATTTAAACTTTACCACTACTTTCAGACTATAACAATTAAGCCATTGGTGCTTTTAACGCTGTTGGGTGAAGAATATTATGGCCAGTTAGCTGTACTCCAGATTAGGAAGAATCTCTCAGAAACTCACTGAGATCTTCCAAAAGTGAAGTTACGGGGGATCTCCAAAAGGTCACATTCAAGATCTCCCAAAAATGAACTTTCAGGGATCTCCAAAAGTTCACCTTTGGGGATCTAGCCTAATCTGGAGCAACTCTAGCAAAATTGGCTGTTTAAAAGGAAGTTAAAAGTAGTTTCAGATTTGAACAAAACGTCAAACCGAAAGCACCAGTACTGGCTGTTATAAAACACATGTTACTATTATTCATATTCACAAATAATTACGGTGCCCTGTAGCATCATTGCAATCATATCGGACGACCCAAACGTTCAACGAAAGAGCTTCCAGGCAGCAATGAGAACATGCCATCAATTCTGTGACGGCAGTTTTGAACAATATACTGGAAACTTATCAACACTTACATATTTCACTTTGTTACCGACAATTATTATGGTTATCAGTCACACAAAGTTTAAAAAACATTATCCTTTACACCATGGCTAACATAAAAGTGCTACGTAATTAAGACTCAATCAATCAATCAAAACTATGCCCAAAGACCAGAGCAATGGCTACGACTGATGTTTTATTTACTTTTATGTGACAGCAATAATTCTAGCAAACCTTAATTTTAGTCTCAGGTAAGCCAGAAAAAATCACTACATAGGCCAAGCAGACTAAAGCCTTGCATTATGCTCTTGGATGGGTTCCACAACATGAGTAAAAACACAAGAAAATACTAATTATTATCTCTAGAGTCAAGTTGACAATTGACAGTTGCCTCAAGCACCTCATGGCAACGTGGACGACTATCCGAGTTTGCAAGCATTGTGACTGTAAACTACATACATAAATGCCAACATTCGTAGTAAAATGCACATTATCTATAAATACAAGTTAATACCACAGAAATTACCCCTGTAATGCTTGGCATTTGAAATAATGTGGTACTAGCAAAGTACCGTTCAGCAGAACACACTGAGCTATCACGTTTAATTCTCGCTGCAAAAATGGATGGACTGAGAGAACCTAAAACTGTCTGGAGCTCTGCATAGCGTGAATATGGCTGTGGCAAGGTGCTGACCGAGTTACTGAGTTCCATGCTGACAATTAGTTCAGTACACAATACTCATCGGTAAAATGTAGCATTCAAGCGACATCTGTATCTTATATATTACATTCACGCGCGCACACGTAACAGTAGCATGCAATACATGCATACGCACACCACTTTAATGGGCATTTTGGGTCAGCCAATTTCCCCTGTAACTGTAAGTCTCCACTGATTCTCATCCTGAGCACTCTCAAGGGACAAACCAAAACTGTCCATATCTCCTTTGACGCAGTCTTCAAATATATCTCTCAACATTCGCTAGCGCTGTTTTCAGTGACTGTTCGCCCACAACCGCAAAATTTTTCCGGCAGGCCTTGCCCTGCCTCACCCTTTCACAAGCGGTATCTTTTTCAGCCTTTTGAACATAGTTGTTAGTGGCTCCGTAGCTGCAGATCTGTAAACATGGCACTGACATCCAGCAGTCAAAGTAAGGGGGAACAGGGCGGCACTGCATTTTCCCATCTCCTATTTTCAGTCTGTACACTTTCCCACATGAATTTAAACGAGAAAAATGCATACACTACCGTGGACAACAGCTCTCGCAAAAGTTAGTAAAATTGGTGCCACCAGATGTCAAATGTTATGGCTAAAATGCACCAAATTCTATTTCTGCTGGAGTTCAATTGCCCCAGACCACGCTGGGGGAGCTTACTCCCCAGACCTTCTAGCTGTATTTAAAGGCCCTACTTCTAAGGGGGAGAAGAGGGGAAGGGGAGACGGGAAAGGCAGAGGGAAAAGGAGAGGAGGGAAGGAAGGGGAAAAGAAAGGTCAAGTAGAGCTCCCCTACCTTTTCAATCCCACTTTGACCACTGATGATATCCAAAATGTTTGCAGCCTAATTCGAGAAATCCGCACAATGAGCAGTCAGATTTCTATATTAACAACAACAAGACAAGAATAAAAAGGCTGACTATACAGTCGGAACCACACCGCAGAACGCTGAATTTTGAGCCACGTAGTGGAATTTGCCTGTTTCCGCAGAATTTCCACGTTCTTGTGGAATTTGGTACTGGCCAGTGAAAAGGGGGACAAATACCGGGGGAATATATTGATCGGGTTCAGATGGCCACAGAAAATTAATTACTACATGTAGACATGATTGCATCGTAAAATAAATGACTGCCACTCGAGGTCTAACCGGAAGAATACTGAAAATACTAAACTTAGTTGAAATATTGCCAGTTTTTGCCAGCTTATTTGGTAGACAGACTGTAGACCTATCTGTCAGTTGCAGTTAATGGCGACAAATAGCGCATATTTGGTCAGGTTCAGGTGGCCATAGAAAATTAATTGCTATATGTTGAAAATATGCCGCGGTGATCTGCGGAATTTGGCAAACTGACCCACGGAATTTGGAAAAACTTGCCGCAGGAAAACTGTAGTCCTACTACACAGCATGTAAACCATGGGTATGGAGCAAAATCTGTTACTAAATGCGTCAATGCAACAGTCATTTATCCATCAGCTTCACTTCTCTCATCTTGGCGTGAAAGAACTTCTCAAGCACATTAGCACACTTGTAGTAATCGGTGTCGGGCTCGTTGAACGATCGACAGTTTGTGAAAAGTCTCGTCATGTCGGCGATAAACAGATGCTTGTGAATGTAGTAGTGGCTCTTCAATCGGTCGCTTATAGTCTTCAGATCTGCCAAAATGTTGTAACAAAACACACAGTGACACAAAGGTAAAGCTCATAATTGAACAAAGACGTAACACACAGATGCTCACACAAACAACTCTTGCGGGCCATTTTCCAGTTAAGCCAGAATTAGTCAGTTGTCCCTTTAATTCTCAACTGCCTGTTATTCTCATGAGACAGGCTAAAACTCTTCATACCCTCTTTTTGAAGTAGCCTGGTCGGTTGCCCACAGGGTGCTTTGCACGGTACCTCGCCCACTTACTTGACTGTCATTTAAGGCCAGATGCCATTCCTGTCATGCAACCAACAGTGTCAAAGCACTGAAGGCAAATGTGACAAACACGTCGTAAAAATCAGATAGCTGAGAGCAGAAAACAGGACACACAATTAGATAAAACAAAATGAGGAATGGGCACGCAGTAGCAATTAGTAACATTTAATTAATGAATGAACTAATGAACTTGTCACGACCACAACAACAAGTTCTCTTTTGTACTTTACTGAATGCAACCACTTACAGTGTCATCCTATAACTAGCTACAAGGCCTCCACAAAGGAATCTTATCAATACAATTCACCATTGCAGACAAAGTTCCAGTCTATTACGAGGGGCGTTCAAAAAGTTCGTAGCCTGATACAGTTAACAACAGAATATGAGCATGATATTTTGTCACTTCTCAACATAGTTCTCTTCAACAGAAATGCACTTAGTCCAGTGATTCTCTAAGGCCCGTATGCCATTGTAGAAGAATTCTTGTTCTTGGTCCTCCAGCCAGTCACTTGCAGTGCAGATAACATCATCATCGTCAGCAAATTTCCGTCCTTTCATGAATTCATTCAGTTTTGGAAGCAAATAAAGTCACTGTTGGCCAAATCTGGCGAATACGATGGTTGGCAGAGCAGTTTAAAGCCTGCATTTTGGATGACAGTCAGTACTTATGATGACGAGTGAGCAGGTGCATTGTCCTGATGAAACAACACTCTGCGTCACAACTTTCCTCGTCTCTTCTCTTCCAGTGCCACTCGACATTTTCCAATCAAATCAGCGTATAGGTTCCCGTAATAGTTCTGCTATGTTCCAGATAGTCAATCAATAGAATTCCTTCAGAATCCTAGAATACAGTGGCCATGACTTTGCAGTCTGATGCGATCACGCACTGGGAGGTAGAGAAATGACATGTTTCCAGGCCATACTTTGTGCTTTACTTTCAGGATCAAAGTGGTGAAGCCAGGTCTCGTCTACAGTTACAAATCTTGAAATAAAATTGTCCGGATTTTCGTTTGCGGATGTTTCATCACGATCGGCTTTCTGAACGTGGGTCAACATGCATGGCACCAATTGTGCAGACAAAACCATAGAATAAAATTTCCATAGATAAGCTAGCCAAATAATAATTTGTGCAAGTAAGTAGTGATGGTTAGTAGTCATCTGTGACATAATATCATTTAACTCTCTTGTGTCCATCTATGTCAGGCTACGAACTTTTTGAACGCCCCTCGTACATTATAAAGGTCAGTATATTTTTCACAGATTTTTATCACAAAACAAAAATAATCGTTTACATTTTTACTGATTAACATTGAGATCAATCATCAAAATAAACACCCCTAATCAAAGCTTTAGTCACACAGTTAAAATGTACAATTTAAAAAATCTGCAATGAAAGGTTAACTGTTTCAATATAAGAAGCGTAAAATAAATAAAGGTTCTGACAAACCTATCGGATATTTGATATAGTCGTAGTAACCAGGAGCTTCGGCTTTATCCACCGGCTTCAGGAATGGCCAGGCACTTGCATGAGCCTAAGCACCAATTAGCGGACTTGAATCAAACAGTGAAACGAAACAAAAGAAACATGTATTTGTCACATGCTACTCATTCGCCAGTAATCCACAGGCTCATGAAACATTCAAATATACGGAAGTACGGACGCAACCGTTTTAGCGACCATTTTCCAGGTAAACCAGTTGCTCATTGATTCTCAATCTCCAGTCATCCTTATCTTTAGTTTCTGCATGGGACAGGCCAAAAACTCTTCACACTCTTCTTTTTCAAGTAGGCATGTGAGGATGTTCACAGGCTCACCCTACCCACTTACACGAACCATATTAACCAATGATCTCAAGGGGTTTTGAAACAGACGTTTTCACATATAGCAGCCCTTCCTATCACCCCACCGACAATAACTGAAGGCAAATTAAAATATTCACGAAATGTACAAAATATCACCAAGTGACGTAAACCAGTTAGACCAGAACCAAGACTAGCAACTGAGAGTAGTGAAAATAGAGTAGTACTTCACTTACCCGGACTTGCTGGAGGACAACCTTGAGGCTGGAATGCAACTCATCAGGATCCATCTGCTGTTGCTCTTTGCTACAAGTAAAACATACGATAATAATTACGCTGCTAGGTTAATTAACTGGTTACATACTAAACAAAATAACTTCTGAAAGAACACAGTAGCACAAAGTAGCATAAAGTTTGATAAACTTAAATCAATGAGCAGTTATCTTAAACTAAACATGTTAAGTGTTGTATAGTTGAAGTATAATTCACCGTATCAGTGATGTATTATATTCCAAATTCTTGGTGAATAAGTATATTCGTAGCTGCTTTTATCAACTGCAATGGCAACAGTCATTTCAATGATCTGTTCATTGCAATCACTGCAAGACACACTGGCTGCTCAGCTATGTTCAAAATTTGGCGAAGATTAGTCCACAAATAACATCACAACTTTGTTGACAGACGGACAACGGATGCGCCAAGGTGATTTTATTTTCTGTCGGTTGCTATGCATTGCATTAAACAGACAAAAATTTAATCACTCAAAATCAATGCCATACTGAAATTAAATAAAAGGCCTTTTTGAGTTTTTGGGCACAAATCTCAGTAAGCTAACAATAATTATCAGCCGTTTTCATGGATGATACTTTCTGTTTGCAATACATTCAATCAATCAGTCTTATTTTTTAAAGCAATAAACAGCTACTTACACATAATAAATCAATTACACAGAATTGTACTGTTATAAATGTCAAAGAAATGTTTACTATTTCTCTGGTGTAGGTTTCCAGCCGGACTCGAGAACACCAGGAATGCTCTCAATCGGAATTTGTCGGACACCATCACGGAAACATGTGAGACCGGGATAGACCTTCCGCAACTCTTTCCGTTTCTTCTCCGCTAACTGACGAACAATCTGCAACCCAATACCAAAGAATTTATACTGATTCAACAGATACAACTACATTACCAACATAGCACCATCTACACATAATAGCTGCTGTGTAACAAAATGGTCGCTGACTGCTTGGCAGCAGCATCGCACTTGCATGCAACAATCACATGACTCAATTACACCTCTGATCAGACACAGATGGCAAGTGCCGCAGTTGTTGTTATCGCTTAGCTGGCAAGGGTCACATTTGACGGCTTTGAACACTTCTTGTACCAACAGAAACAATTTACATACTTAATGTTCTCAGTCAGTCGATGATGTCATAACTGCATCACATCACAAGTTAACTTTAGTTTAAATAAAACATGGTGAGTTTTGAAGACAAAATTTTGAATAGAAACTCCACCAAGCAACATGGGGAGTTATGATGCAAATTAAAGTGGCACATTTTTTTACAAATCAAGTGAGGGCCTGACCTCTTTCTGTTTACGAATGACTTCGGAGAACTGAGTGTAGACGATTCTTGGGTTCAGTTCACAGCCCATCAACAGTGCACCTTCGTAGTCCTTGATGTAACCGAGATACGCCGACTTTGGCAACTTTATTGTTGTTGAGAAACCCTGACATGACAACAGAAGACGAGTGTGATCTTGTGCTTTAAAAAATCACAACAAATATTACGAATCCAACACTTTCATTCGACATCAAACTGTGGGAAAGGGACAGGACTGACAGATATTGACAGCTAAGTGCAGTAACATAAAACAGGAGTTATTCAATTATACAAGAAATTCAGAAACGATATGGTATATGCAATTTTTCATTCTTACAGTACACATGCAGTTTTTGGTATTTGAAGATTAAGGGCCGGCTGCACCAACAAAAGTTGATTCTGTACTTATCTAAGTGCTACTTAAATTTAAGTGTCGCTATCCCATTGCAGGAACACACACTAAGTCATACATTTACATGCAAACACTACTGTAACAAAATCTGTTATTGGCTAACAGTGGTCACGTGATCAACATAATTTCCAAGTCACCCATGAGTTTAGTGCCTGTTAAGTACGGAGTTAATGAGACTTAAATTTGGTTGGTGCAACACGCCCTTAAACTGAAACTGAAATCAGGCATCACCGCAAACTGTCATGAAAGCCTGAAGATAATTCTATATAAATTAACTGAATAATGTGCTCTGATATGCACGAAATAATGCCACCTATGATATGTGATGCAAACAGTGAGGCACCATGTCAACAGCCACCATCATCATCACTACGACACCACCAGCAGTAGCACCATTTCTGATCAATGTTTAGTCAGCCAATAACAATGTACACTAAAAGTGAGATAATTTCTTCACCACACTATCAATCAGTTTCTGATTCACACTGGCTACTGCAGCAAGCAAAATAAACAATCAATTGTCCAGGTAAAAGCATCAGCCTGGAGATTCTTGAAACATTCAATATTTAGCACTTATCAACATAAAAGCATCACCTTTTATTCAGCTAAAGAGACTATGACAAGCAGTCACAATACAGAATGGTTATCAGAAGCCAGCCACCTGTTTGCGGAAGTAGCCTGTTGCATATTCATCGGCATAGGTGAGAAAGTGAAGGACACTGTTCTGTATGTGATAATCTTTTAAGTGATTCATCAGGTGTGTGCCATAACCCTGTATGTCAACAGTTAAAACGCGCTTCACTAACTCAGTCTTATACTGACAGAACAACCTAATTTACAATTTCACACCAGTGACATTTTCCACGAGAAATGCAGCTATAGCTGAATAATAGCTGATCATATGTCAGTCAACACCGCGATAACAATACTCCGTCATCAGTGAATGATTTCTGCAGTTTGTATCAACGTAAATAAAATGGCCACGTGATCAACAAAGCAAGGTTTAATAAGTCAAATTTAGAAATTTTGGGGGTGGAGAGATTGAGAGGACAGAGTCAGTATAGGGGGTTGAAAGTAGTAAAATCATAATCCTACAAGTTAGTTTTAAATTTATGTAAAAAGCTGCTCAGATTACAACAAAACGTCTGTAAGGGTGACATTGCAGTTGAGATATAAAACTGCAAAGATGACTTTTTGCCATTACAAAATTTCATGTCACCAATCACTGTCAATACACTACCTCTTCGAACCACCGTCAGAGGTCTGGAGGAAACCTCGCGGACGGCCACGCAATTCCTGGGTCCGGACTGTTACTAACGACCTGGCAAACTCCTACAC
>Ga0209681_1000287_pt1 | contig 13124 bp, 9 predicted proteins | sample WorMetLIZISLAND2_3_FD_187416 | JGI IMG/M metagenome (GOLD analysis project Ga0209681, IMG submission 187416) | Marine gutless worms symbiont microbial communities from Max Planck institute for Marine Microbiology, Germany - Olavius clavatus LIZARD... ... | reverse complement strand
CGCCGCTTTGTCAGCAGGCCACCTACTTTCCTTTATCGCGACGCCGCGGCCTCGAAATCACAAAACACGGCGGTCGGCGGCGGTCAGATGCAGCTGGAAGCGTCTGACGCCAGCGAGTGGACGAAGTCGCCGTTACCCGTGAAACACAACAGCACGAAGACCACAGACACGGTGGTCACCAAGTGGACAAAAGCTCACCTCGCTATTTCCGGACCGTATCAGAGCTGGACGTAACGTAATTTCTCTTAATTAATTACTGAATCAAAATGTAATTTCATAATGATCTGAGTGATCAATTGTACAGATAAACAGCTCATGAATGAAAGTTGGGTGAAACCAGTGGCGTCATGGCGAGGGAGGGGGGAGTTAAATTTCAGCGTGTCGGTAAATTTGTTTAGAAAACGTGTCGGCAGTAAGGGAAGTTTCACCTTCACATGCAAACAAGAAAGCTGAGCTATCGCAAAGACGACCGCACGATGCGCCCAATATGTGGGTGCCCTGAAAAATTTCGAGAGTCCTGAGTACGCCCACGGCTACTTTTCCCAAAATTTGTAACTGGCTTTTGTTCCGAACTTCCGATCGATACTAAGAATGCGCGTACAAAATTTGAAGTTCGTTGCTTTACCCGTTCCTGAGATAATATTGGGTACTCAAAAAATGTGGGCCGTCCCTGGATACGCCCACGCTCCCTTTTCTCCAAAATTTTTCATAGGCTTGTGTTCGGATGGACCCTGTGAATGTATCAGCCAAATTTGCAGTCCATAGCTTTAGCCGTTCTTGAGACAATAGCGATTGCAGTTTTGGGGTGGGCTGCGAACCCCAATCTTGGAGAATGGGAGGCCGTAGGGGGTCGGGGATGGTACAGTTCGAGAGCGTTTGTGAATTCGTATAGGCTCTCCATAGTAACTTTTCGTCTATCTTTACGCGTTTCAGAGTTATTGCCGCTTTTGTGCTCCTGCACGCCACTTTTTCCCACCCCACCTCAAGTCTCCCCCAAATTTTCCCATGTTCCCGTGGGATTAGGTGGATGGCCTTGGGCTACGAAGAGCGAAAGTGTTGGGCTAATTGACCGTGCAATTAGTTTCAAAGATTTCCAACCTATGTGATCCTGATCCACCAACGTCGCAGACAAACGGACGGACGACATGCAATCCCAATACTGCGCTATGCGCTAGTGCGTCGCGCGGTAAAAACCTGGCTGGACTGAGCTGAGCAAAGTGGTATCTGAGCGCATTTGCAAGTGCAATTTCTTCATGCAGACAGAATGTACTGAATGAGTAAATTTCAGATTATTTTTCTACACATGCAGTATCAGAATTCAAAGAGTGAAAGTCCTTAACACTTTTCAATTCATCATTTTGCTGTCGGACATTTGCAGCTGTCTGTCAGAAAACAGCAATTTTCTGCCCCTCTCAAGTTCCCAACTTTTTAAACCCACGACGCCGCTGGGAGAAACATAATAGTTTGCAGACGCACCAATGTTATTTTTACCAAGTTGAAAATAGTGCTACCAATGTGTAATATTAATGTTATATTGAAATATTAATGCTATATTGTGTTTATATCTGAGTTTTGTGAAGAACTTATGCAAAAACGGAGTTTGAACTGGCTGACTGGCACTAAAAGATGTCACAGCAGCCAAAGAAAATACACAAATACAAAGCTTACGGACTTTAGCCAAGTGCTCAATTCAGTCACACCACGACTTTTCACCGAACCAAAATTAAACTGATGAACGGCGTTAAATTTTACAGTTTAGAGAATCAATAAATCAGTCTTTATTAGGTGGGTCAAACGCACACAGACAGACGGTACATGTAATATCAATGCTTACAGATGCACTCCCACCTGGGAGATATCCTCCAAAAAATTTGGCGGCCTAAAACATTTATTTCGGTGCGATTTCTGACAACTTCGTGACGTGATCGCGAACTCTCCAGAATGCAACAAGTTATTATCAATCGGAAAATGGCTTTGCAAACTGCGATCATTACTGTATATGAGTACCTAATTTGGTGAATTTTGGTTCACAAATTGCGAAAAATAGGACCGGACTTTCAGCCCACCCAAAATCAACTTTCTATGACGCTGTTATCTCGGGTGATAAATTGAGGTGATTCATCCTGAACATTTTACAATAATTACAGATGACCAAAGACTTGCTGATGCATAGTGCACCGGGGATGCGTCTTTGCCCAACATTTTTTAGGAACGGTAAAATTTGGACCAGAGTTTCGGTCGATCCAACCTGGGCAGCCATCAGGCTGGGCTTTGCCACGCATTCTAGTTAGAAGAGTGTTGCCCCAACAAGAAGAACAAGAACAACAACAAGATGAGTACTAGCGAATAGCGATATGGGATCAGTTCCTGATCAAAAAAGGAACACTTTATTAATAGAAACTGATAGAGAAATGCTGTGTATTAACAGAAACGTATATTGATAAACTGACATATCTAAGCTGAAATAGTACAAATGAAAAGCATTCTAGAGTTCCAACCTCCCACAAAAACTATGTTTCTTTTTTGGCAAAACTAAAAGCACAACAATATTGAAACCAGGATCGTCTCCGCAACCTTTAGCATTATAATGTCGACACATCGTGAATAACTGCAAAGTCGTGCTATTTCACATAGTACAAACGTGGCTTAACAAGCAATGAAAGCAATTCCATGCACAAGATCGCTATCAAAAATTGCTGTTCTGCCCCGAGCCCTTCTTGGATTCTCCATTAAAAAAGTTCATGAAATTCGATCACAACACCGTAATTACGAGCACAGAGTGACAGAAAATGATCAGTACACCGCCTTGCCAGAAGTAATGATGACAATGTTATAAGGAACACTTGTTTCATAAAACTGCTAACATGCACTTAAATGTCTTCATAAATTAGCTTTTGACATTCATATGCAAAATCAAAACCACTCTTATCATAAGAAAAAGAAGAAATTTTATTTTGCTAAACAACTAAAAATAACGAAACAGTCAAGACGATAAAATTGCCGTAAAAAATCAAGAATACTAACAAAGTTGATCTATGGAAATCTTTTCTTTATAGCATTTACATGTTATGTTTCTACATTAAATCATATAGCTCATCAAAGCTGGCAGCAGCGGATCCAGGATTTGCTAAAGGGGGTTGGTGAACCGTGGCGAGCATGGAGCACAAATCTATAGCAGGAATCTAGGGGCAGAACCCCCCGCAGAGTCCAGGAACAGATCCCTGGTGAGAGATCAGGGGGTCTTCCTGAAGCTGAAAGCCTTTTGTCCATTTTTGTACAAGAGAGGGACCAAAAGTTCAGGATTTAAGTGATAACTCTCCCCGTGTCTGCAGCCATGGCCACTGACCAGCCCAACTTTTGGCCGCCCGGTCCAGCCATATCCGGATCTGCCCCTGAAAGCTGGCAACCTGTCTGTGAGTAACATAGGCAAAAACTGCACTGGCGGTGACAACCAAACTAAAAACAACCAAGAAAAAACACACATCATTTTAAGTCATTTTCCAGGTAAACCCGAGTTAGGGTGGTTGTGCCCATTATTCTCTTTTCTCCAGTCATTCTAATCCTGAACATCCTCACAGGACATCTATGTTGATGTAGATGGAGTGAAGTAGACGTGGAGGATGTATAAGATATGTTAGAACTGTGTCAGGGAAGGTGTGAACCTAATCAGGAGTTACTTATTAGGTTCACATTAGGTTCCTGATTAGGTTCACACCTTCCCTGACACAGTTCTAACATATCTTATACATCCTCCACGTCTACTTCACTCCATCTACATCAACATAGTCACTGCTTGATGCATTGCAATCAATGTCGTGTTTTAGGCGGTTTGGACATGCTGAAAGTCATCATCAAGCTGCTTTCTGTTTCCAATCCCAGCTATTCTACTCTGAATTTTTCTGTCTGTCTGTCTTTCTTTCTTTCAATATAAACCCACACATCCACCTAATCTGGTTACACTTAATAATGCAGTGGTTTTCAACCTTTTCAGTAAAGAGGAACCCTTTGCAGCAATTTTGATTGTTCACGAAACCCCCGTCTTTTTTTTTGGGGGGGGGGACTCCTGAAGCCCGAAATTCGAGGCCGAAGGTTGACAGCGGGGGCAGCAAGCCCCCTCCTCACCAGCTAGAGGGTTGGGGTGCTGTAAGCTCTCCCAGCAGGGTTCGGGGCACAGACCCGACCGCAAATACATTTTGGACCTACTAAGAACCTAGAAAACGCAAGTAGTGACCGCAAATGTCGGACGTAGTTATTATTTTTACTGAGCACCGGCGGTCCCGCGGAACCCTTGGATACCATTGGCGGAACCCTTAGGTTCCGCAGAACCCCGGCTGAAAAACACTGTAATAATGCGTCAGACTAGCGGGCTGTATCGGACTGTTAGGTGATGGATTATTGGACGAACGGGCTGTCAGGTATTCATAGGGACAGTAGATAATCACAGAAACACGGAAATCACGGAAACCGTGATTTTCGTCAAATGCCGTGAATGAAGTGATTTTGCCAAAATGCCGTGTTTTTTGCCAAAATCCTGTAGTTTTATGTTTTTACAAGAATATTTTGTTTTTAATCAGCACAATTTGAAGTTTATTGTGTGAATTTAACACAAAAAATATTTACCTTTCCTCTGCTATCAAAGTTCGTGTGCTTTGTTACTTACTAGCGGAATATGTGACCGTGACGTCATCGTAGTATGTATTTTACCTAGAATATATGTTTTTCTGGAGTTGGAAACCATGAGTTTTATCAAATTGGCAGCTATATAAACTGCCGTGATTTTGCCGTGATTTTTGTGATTTTCACAAAAATGTGCCGTGATTTTTACCATTTTTTTGCCGTGATTTTCTACTGTCCCTAGGTATTCAGGTTAATAGACTCTCAGGCTAACGGGTTAGGGGTCCAATACAACACATTAGTCCAACGCATTATTAAGTGTAACCCCATCTAATCATGCTCATTTCATTTCTGTCTAACTTTTCATCCCACTCCACTTCATTAGCCTAACTTCACTCCCTGTAGTAAAAATAACAGCTTGCATCATATACCATATCAAACAATTTCTTACACAATTTGTATGTATTTTACCTTTCTATTTTAACCAAGAGAAAATACACAAACTAGTTAAAAGCAAACCGGTTCCAGTGCATAAAACACATAAAACTGCACAAAAAATCACGACTACACAAAACTAGTTGGCCCTACTACACCTGTAAGAAATGCTCATCTGTGTGTGTGCTTATGACAGACTGCTTTACTGCACTGTACAATACAGCACTCCTTTAGACAATCATCACTGAACAGACAATGTCTATTAGATACTCTGAAACCACAAACTAATAAAGTTGCAACTTGCGACCAAAATCACGAATAACACAATCAAACGAAAGATGAAAACTATGCAGCGAACAATCAGACTGCTGAACATCAAGCATGAATGTATGCAACGTGACAAAATGGAGATGCCAAGTGGTTTAATAAGCCAGTGCTCACACAACTCTACGCACATAGTGCTGATAAGTAGACATTATAACACGGCTGTTTTCACATCATTTCATATCAACCCTTAGCGTCGATAACGGCCCAAGGCATATCCAAGGGCAGTTGTCGACCGATGGCTTGATATACAAGCCGATATGAAATCAGCTGTGTTATAACCTCTTTATCATACGATCAAACTTAAAAAAGACCGGCAATTTACTCGAAATATGCTGAAAGTAACAATGTATGTTATGCATCTGCTGCTGGCCTGCACTAGCACATTAGCTGCAACAACCAATCAGAGACGCATGACACATGGAAATTCCAAGCTTAGCTACCATCTATGGCATTGGTTCATGGAAGCACTTGCACTGATATCATCCCTGCGAATGTCCACGATATCAGCCTCTTGTTAGTTATATCAGCCCTCCATTAGTAACGCATCAGGGCTCATATCATATGACCGTATGATAAAACGAGTATACAGCATTTGAAATAATTCAGCCGAAAAATACAGTATGGTGTATACATATATATATCTATACATGTACACTGTGTCTCAGAAAAAAACGTCTCCTTTCTATTTTTGTGATCTTTGTCAGATGTCATCCAATTTTGTTAATTTGTGGAAGAAACATAGCTTAAGAGGAGAATGTGTCAGTGCACCATGCTTGTGACAGCACGGCACTTCTGCCCAGACAACATTGCACTTCACTGCCCCAGACCTGTGGCCACCAAATACCCGGGACTGGAATCCATTTGACTATAAAGTCTATGGCTTCAAGCAGGACCGTGTCTACCACACGCCCATACTCGACGTTGCTGATCTGAAGCAGCGCCTAGTCTGCGGCAGCATTTCATCACCGAGGCCAATACACGATATCACGGTTTCGAAAATATAGGTCAAGTAAGTCCGCTTGGAGTTATTTGACCTATATTTTTTACATAGTAAATAAATAAAAAATAGCAACGTGACTTAAAAGTCGCTAAAGCGACCACAAACATACTAAACATAAGCAAACTTACGGGAAAATCACTTAGGAACTACAAACACACAATGTTTAGCCAATTTGCCAAACCATGCATACAGTCATCGGACTGGTTTGATGACGTTTAAATTTACCCAGTTACTATTTTTAGCAGACTGTGATATCGTGTATGGTGTGCACGGCTGCGTGCCAGTGTGAGAACTGATGGGTGACACTTTGAACATTTCCTTTGATAATATAAACAGCTTTACATATTACGTCAACGTTACTTGATATCTTATATGACAATTGGACTTTTATATGGAGACTTCATATTCGATGCCACACTGTACTGCAGTAAAAGCTATTGCTAGTTTTTACAAGGTACAGGACAAACATATAAAAAAACGAGTTGCGGTGGTCAATGCATGCGTTTGTCTAAAATTTTCGAGGTATGTTTCTGCCAAGAATAGGGCAAAACTGGACGACATCTGTAAGTTATTACACATAAAAAGGATGACGTTTTTTTCTGAAACACAGTGTATATATTCATTCTGCTAAGCTAGTTTTTCTATCTCTTTGACGGCTTTTTTCGCGTAGTCCTTCAGCTCTTCATGTTTCCTGGAAAGCACTTTCTCCTGCAACGACAAAAGTAAAATCTCACTGCACCAGAATTTCACGCACAGACATATCCTGCGCATCACATGGGTCGATCACACTTTACAAAGCAGCCATGCTGCCAGTGGCCCAGCTGTAGACACAGACACTAAATCTCACATTAACGAGCAGCTTGAACACGATTCTCACCATTTCCACCCCATATCAACTGAACAGTACATGCACAAACCTGTAGTGGTGTGCGGTTGGCAAAAACAATTTCGGTTCGGTTTTGCGAAAAACTGCAGTTCTTGTTTCGGTTTCAGTTTTACAAGATTAACTGCAGTTTCATTTTTTCCATTGAATTTTTCCAAATTCCAGTTTTTACATTCGTCTGCCATCGCCATCTTTCATTTACAGCTCTATGATATTACGCTAAAAATGACATACTTCCGTGCTTTGAATTGGTCCAACTAATTGTCAGTCAAAGTGACTCAGACTAGAAGTACAGAGATATGGCATGAAGAAAATTACTTAAGTCTTTGACTGTTGATCCTATCATGTTGGAAGATGAACTGTGAATGAGACAAGTGAAAAACCGTCCCATAAACGCCAAAATCGGTTTTTGCAAACCAAACTGCAAAAACTGAGTTTCCATTTTTTGAATTATGAGGTCAGTTCGGTTCGGTTCAGTTTTGTAGGGTGTTATGCATCATATATGCATGCCACAGATAATAATCCAAGTTGGTTAAGTATATATGAGTCCACTTATAATGTCATCCTAAAATCATCTAAATTATGATATGAAAAAAATTCTATTAATAAAATTATCACTCAAGGCTGCAGTATAGTTTCAATCACCCTGTTATCAAACACATTATACACATTACATACGTATTTTTAAAACTGTAATTGTTAAAAAAATTATTATTATTACTGGCAGCAGCTACATTGGAGAAAAGCTTTCTTCAACAGATCTGGCTACAATATAAGGGTCGTTAAATGAATTTATTTTACAGCTATTATTGTACAGCAGTAGTCACAGCTGAAGAATGATCAGCAATTATAGACTTACAACTAGGAGCCTGTATCGTTCGCGCAGTACTTTCTCCGTGTCTTCAACTGTCATTTCTGACGGCTTCTGGATGCTGAGAAAGGGACAGCTGGGAGAATGCTTCTTGTGCTCTTGTCTGATTACAAACAGCAAATATGACACTGCTATGAACAGTCATGAAGTCAGCAAATATGCCAACCAATTAATTCAAACCAGAAGTTCAAAATATGAAACATGACACAAATATAAACTGTGTGTTATATCATACATCATTTGAGTCATCTTTTACATAAAATTACAGAATTATGTAACATTTCATCAATATGAGATGAGAACTGTCGCAGACTCGTGCATTTCAGACATTCAGAATGTTGCAATTGAAGCAAGTTAAACTGTGGAGATTAGGCCTATGTTTAACATTGTGACACTCCAATGACAAAGGTCTCAAAGTGCAAAGTGGAACTTTTTTTACAGCAAGATAGCAACTTCAAATGCTGTTCATGATGCAACTGATAAACTCCATGACTGATAGAGGGAAACAAAATGTTATTTATCATTAACAGAGCACCTGAGCTGTCTACTGCTGGTCCTTGCCACAACTAAATAATGTAGACTAATAAAAAATAACCCTTACAATGGAATATCGGTAGGTTCCCAACCATCGAGTTCTTTATGACAGACAAAGCATCGAACTGCATCGGGCTCCTGGTCTGTAGGGCAGTGAAAGAATCCAGCAGCTGCCAACTGAGTTAACACAAACAATGACATCAGTTAATCACAGATTCGTATACAACAGCTGAATTGCGTGCATCTGTCATACTTGTAATCAATCTTGGTCACTAATTTACAAACTGCTTTCTCGGCAACTAGTGTGATAAGGAATTGAATGGAAAATAACTGGATACAAAAACATTACTTTTTCAAATAAAGCTAGAAATTCATCATTGTGATCGGTGGGGTGGAAAAAAGTGGCATGCTGGAGCACAAAAGTGGCATGTCTGAAACGCGTAAAGATAGATAAAAAGTTACTATGGAGGGCCTATAGGAACTCACCAACGCTCTTTCGAATGGTACCATCCCCGACCCTCTATGGCCTCCTGTTCCCCGAGATTTGGGCTCGCAACCCCACCCAAAACTTCAATCACTATTATCTCAGGAATGGGTAAAGCTATACGGACTTTGAATTTGGCTGGTACATTCACAGGGTCCATCCAAACAAAAGCCCATTATACATTTTGCAGAAAAGGGAGCTTGAGCGTATGCAAAGTTTTTATCTCAGCAACGGGTAAAGCTACAAAATTCAAATTTTGGGGTGTCACGAAACACCGCACCAGCCCCAAATTTTGGTCTTTCCTGTATGAAAAAGGATAGAATTGACGTGTTGCTACATTAAAACGGGTATACTCGAAGGTAATGCAAATGAATGATAGGCGTAATTATGACGTGACTTGAACTACTGCCGGTGCAACCATACCAATTAACATCGCTGTCATCGCCGAACGCCGAATGTATCGTGTCAAATGTGGTGCCTTGACATGTGCACGGGTGGCAGCGGAAGGCAATGTCCGATTTACTGAATCGCCGGAATAATTCATGGCGGTGCCCGTGCGCCGTGCGGTCAGTATTAGGCCTACCGGTATTTTTATAACAATAATAATTAATAATAATAGATTTGTTTTGAGCCATTAGGTCGTAACTTTAGAGGCGCCAAAACGATCTCAAGTTCTCAACACCAGTTGTGATATTTAGCCCACAAATAAGTCAATTCTTTCTTCCGTGGATATAATATACGGGGCCTGGTGCGGACGGTACGGTGTTTCGTGACACTCAAATTTTGTACGCACATTCACAGGATCGATCGGAACAAAAGCCCATTAAAAATATGTGAATAAGAACTTGTCCTTTTTACAATATTGAAGTTTAATGTTAAACCCTGAATAAGCCCCCAAAACTCGTCTATGGCATCATCAGTAGATCTACAGGCAAAGATGCCTCTGGAGCGTGAATGTTATTTTCTGTCGCACTGTTGGCTATTTTCCGTTCATGGGTTAGGGTTATTAGCTATAGGCCTACCTAAAGCATCATATTCTAACTATAAACAAAAAATCAACTAACAATGCAACACATAACAATTTAAGTATTTCTGCACATTCTGTAGTCTAACGAAATGGAACAATCAGTTGCAATCATCACTTACAGCTGTTAATAGTAACAGTTTGCTCACTTATTAGTGTGCTATTATTATCCCGTCTGCAGTTGTCCTGCAGTCATGTTTTAGCAGTCTTGTTATATCTAACTCTCCCACCAACCCCTCTTGTGTGACATTATCCGTGACCGTTGTTTTATTGCATATATCCTTACGGACTGTGGTATAATTACTTGTATTCATATATTCAGTTCTTGAGCTGCAAGTGTGATTAATAAATGGACGGTGTTAGGTTCAGATCGGCGATCTGGTTCAGATCGGGGATCAACTATACCTAACCCTAGCCCTAACCCTTCGGCCTTCCCGATCTGAACCTATCAAGGGACGACTGGAGTTTCATGGGCGCTATTGGTTTACATGCAAAATTGTCAGCCAACGTTATTAGTATTTAATAGATCGTAAAGTAAAATTAGTGGATCTATTCAAAACCATGGAGCTTCTAAATAATCGTTATGCATTTTATATGCTGGGGAGGGGCAGAGAGCCCCTCCCCAGACGCCACCCCTATCGGTTAACGCATTTTGCATTGTAACCAATAGCGCCCATGAAACTCCAGTCTACCCCTATCAATTTTTCCTTCAATTCCTTGCTTAGTTTCAGGTCGCCGATCTGAACCTATAATTATCCTTAATAAATTCAGTGTTCAGTGTTCAATCCAGCTGTACTGCTATGTACCTTTTTTGGTGTGCACTCACATCGATCAAATACCCAGTCTTTAAAACTCTTAACGCGATTTTCCTCTATAAACATCAGATGAATTCTCTTCATGTCTTCCTCATTTTCGCTATCGTGGAACATTTTTATTCGATTCTGCAAGATCAGTTTATTTCAAATGTAAACAATGCGCTAAAAAATTGAAAACCTGCAATAAGTTGGTACTCAACTTCTCACTGACACTTCTCACAGTGAGTGTCCAATAAGGTTTTCACTTTTCACTTCCAACTGCCAATCAATAATCGATTACTCGCCGAGTACTTACTCAAGTACTTCTTACTCAAGTATTTCAATTCGTTCGATCGTGGGTTTATACAAAAGTGAAGTGCCATACAAAACGTGGTTCGACAATGACGGCCTCCAACAATCACGGCCACACAGTGGCCGCGCCAGCTAGGATCTTATATAAGAAGAACACACATAGCGCCTGCGCCGCCAGTGCGGCCACACAATCGTCATGACGCATGGCCAGTGTAACGACCATGAATTAGCAGAATATGGCCTATTTATATAAACCATGGTAACGACGGCCACAAAAAATGAATAGGCCTATATTGCTATCAATACAAGATCGAGCCGCAAATTTCCAATAGGCTATGGCTTTGCGTGAGGGAAAACGTGCAAGTCACGACAGAAATAGGCTAATCTTGCAAAGTGTTAGGCTACATTTAGGCCTACAGTTTAGCCTAGATCTTATACACACAAATGCGCAACGCCAGGTCCTAATTAGGCTAAGTATAAAACACGTGTTCGTGTTCAAAGTTTTGACTCAGAGTCAGATAACACTTACTGTATTTGACGCCCACTCTCGAGGAACCCCCGCGAATATCCGCGTAGCCTATAGCCTAATATTTCTAGAAACTAAAATCATCGGCATACATGGTTGGCTCCGTATTTTTTCTGCAAAAGTGACGTTTCGGCCGTTCGAGGTCATCCAATGTCATTGATTTTGGTACCAATCGAAAGGGCGTAGGCCTATGCGAATTCCTATTAGGCCTAGTCCGTCATATGGTAACCTTGGTCCTCTCTTGCACCGTTTCAGAGATATTGCAGAGTTTTTTGCTCCTGACCCCACCCCTATTCCTCCCTATTTTAGGAGTGTATCCGAGTGTTCCCATTGGACCATATATTGCCTTGTTGGGGTCAGTTTGAGTATAGGTACTACCTTGAGCTATTCGGCCTGGAAAAATTATCTTAGAAGTATTCCAACCTGTGTGAAAAACGCACCCGAACGTCACAGAGGGGACGGACGGACAGACGGACACACGACGTAATGTGGCATCACCGCGCTCTGCGTAGCATCGCGCGATAAAAAAAGAGACATAAGGTTAAAAAACGTAAGTAAGCAACAAAGCCGTAAGTTTATGCTTTTAATATATTTGCCAAATGGCAGCAACGTCTAAGTAAGTAAGTAAGTAAGTAAGTAAGTAAGTGTTCTTCTAAGGCGCAGTTAACAATGGTCACACTGCGCCGGTCTAAGCCTATGGTACGTACAAGAGGTGAAAAGTTTGAGGGGATGTGGGGCTAAAAGTTGTTTGCAATCTCACTTATATACAGGGTGGGCCAAAAAAAAGTAAGCCAGCCTGATAATTTTTGCCATAACTTTGGCTACTGCCAGCCAATTTTCATATTTTTTTGGCACATACACTAGGCCTATAAGAAATTTGCAACTGGGGGATGTATAGCTAGCCCACCTAACATGGTTTGTGTAACTGCACTACCTTGTAAAATCTTGATTACGACTTTAGCCATATGTTTGTACATGTTTACTGCCCTTAATAATAACAAATACAAAAATATCTGTACTTTAGATATGATTCATGTTAAGAAGCGACATAACATAGATTACGGGGATTTACGGCACAGTACTGAAATGTTATCCATGGTCATAAAGGATTTTTTGCAGCATAAATGCCCACTGCTGTCGCGAATTGCTCGAAACCTAAGTTTATGTTAGTGACGTAGTCTGCTGCCATGCAGCCATAGCAATTCATCACACGGCCGCAAAGGCGTACCCGTTACCTGAAAATAAGTAATATTCGTCCGGTATGATTCTTTTAAAAGTTATTCTACAAAAATTGGCAATTATTACTACCGAAGTAAAAAC
>Ga0209681_1000286_pt1 | contig 13147 bp, 19 predicted proteins | sample WorMetLIZISLAND2_3_FD_187416 | JGI IMG/M metagenome (GOLD analysis project Ga0209681, IMG submission 187416) | Marine gutless worms symbiont microbial communities from Max Planck institute for Marine Microbiology, Germany - Olavius clavatus LIZARD... ... | reverse complement strand
AACCTTGCCCAAGCCAAACGGCGGGTCCCGGACAATCGGGTATGGGTGGTCGTCATAAGCTGCGAACGCTATAGCCGTGCGGAGTGTCATAGAACAAGATAGTGATGTATTGGATGGCAACCTTCAGTCGTCTGAGGTGACGGTATCCGAAGTTTGATTGGTGCGACATGGGTTGAGGGTTAATTTCGGGTAATAAATATTACTATAATAATTACTTATTTATTACCGGAGACTCCATAAGCTACTTTCAGTGTGGCGCTGTCATGCCGCAAGTTCGTCAAGCAACCAGCCCATGACATCGCTGGTCTACAATCACGATTATGCACGCCTCAAGACTTGATCCTGTTATTGCATGTATTACCTAGTGGCTGACAAAAGCATTCCATTCATCAATCGTTTTCTGCAACTCTCAATTCGCATACGAGATGGCATCGTTTGCAAAGCCTTGGACATCATCTGCATACCGCTTCACTTGATCCAGCCATTGTTCGACTTCATCCCGGAAGCTGCGAACCTCCCACTCCGAGCAATCAGACAAGTTACCGTAGCTCCCGCACCAGGGTGCCGTCGGCGCGCTTCCCTGCGGGGCATTTGGAGCACTGGGTTCAAAGCAAAAAGTCCTTGCCATTCCTGGGACTATGAGTGCACCCAGGCCGACAATGAGGTACAGTTTTCTAGGATAGTTCATCAAATGCTCAAGCCTATAAGGTTGCCGGGTGAGCTTCGGTACCACTCTCATCAATCAGGCCATGCAGGTGCTGTGGGAGGACCCAGAGGGTACTTGCTGTCGAAGCAAAGACCTGAGTGCCGCAAGGGAAGGCAAATCAGCCGGGGGCCGGTGCCGATAACCCGAGCAGCGCTAGCCAACCTCTGGACGGTCGGATAACTCGATCGTCTTCAGGACCCGCTCAAGGGCCCTCGGAGCTAGGTTCGAGTGGTCCTGCACCTTAACCCCTGCCTCAACCACCTGGGAACACGCGGGCGTCAGGGAAGATGATGGGAACCAGCACCAGCGTCAGGTTCAAGGCGAATCCGCTTTTGACCATAGAAAGATCGCAGGATCGTAGCCACGGCTGCGGAACCGCAGGAATAGTCCAAATCCTGTTTTTCGATTCCGTCATCCCGTAAGGCTTTCCAGGTCTTTATGGGGATACTGCCGGTTATGGTTGGGTAGGATAAATGGATTACAGAATCTCCCGCATGAATATGGCTAATTGTTAATAGCCATGAAATTAACAACAAACTACGAAACATCGTTTGTTTTTAATTCAGATCGTTTTATAGTAGCGCGTGCATTTTGTTCCCAGTGTCTACCATCATCTACAATAACGAGAACTGTAATCAAATCTTCTTCCTTGTGGTGAGTATACGCCATCATTGTTACTTGGTATTCGATGCCGTTTTGTACTGGAAATTCATATTCGGTATCTTTGAATAGTTCCCGAATCCTGGTTTTACCACCAGACATGATTTCCTTCAATTTGTGATTCATAATAAATCCTCATAAATACTCAAATCACTGGCGTGCACGAAAATACTCCTACATATAGGTCTTTTTGCCGCTAATAACCCATCATCTACATCGATTACCTTCTTTTTTATCCATTAATATAAAACCTCCATCCTCTGCTACTTCATAGACATATTCCCTTCCTTGGCCTCTAGTCCGGCAAAGGACCAAGCCCTGGATCTGGTCCGCCAAGTATAGGGTAAGTCCCGTAAACGCCTCAGAGAAGCTCTCAGGACGTTTGAAGGACATTAATTACAACCGACAGGAAATAGCCCAAGAGTAATGGCATTAGTCTCCTGGTCCGGCCGGATAAGGTGACGCTAGCTTAGCGCTCAGAAAGAAAATACGAAGTGAAAAAAGTGATTTTAAGATGCGCTGTTGTTTCGGCAATCTTTCTCATAATACAAAACCTGTCTAGGCTATCTGTTTATCTTGTTCCGTAAATTGGCGAGCACAACCATCACAGAAAAAGACATGATAGTTCACGGTATTGGTTATCGGTAAGTGTTGGATACGCCCGTATCCAGGGGCACCCGCTTGCTTTCCAGGATTGCGTTTTATCGGTAGCGGTTGCTTCTTTGGCGCATCCGTCTCACCAGCTGTGATTCTTTCTTATGTATTTTTCGCTGATTCGTGCTCCGATTGGGATTCGTCGACTTCCTCTGATTATTGAATCCTTATGTTGACGTCTCTTGATGATTACCTTTCTTATCCGCACAATCCAGCGGGGAGTGAACGATTACGTCTGACCTGCATCCGTATCGGTTTTGGTCATATCGCCAAAATTCATGAAGAAAAATTCCACCGCCTCGGTGTAAAGACCATTGGTTTTATTGAGCCCTCGCAGGAAAAACAATCACGGATAGCGGATCTGGATTATTCTGTTGTTCAGGATTATCGTCAGGCCTCCCGTTTCGAACCGGATTTCTGGGACGTATGTAGCTCTACATCGACCCATGTACAGGTCCTTGGCGATATCATTCGAGAGAATCCGGGTGCCAATATCCTGGTCGAGAAACCCATCTGCACCCTGTCACAGGTGGAAAGCCTGAGAAAGCTTTTGCGAGATTTCCACGGCAAAGTCACCGTCAATGAGAATTATTGCGCGTCGGAAGTGACTAATGTCGTAAGAGAGCAGATTAGGCGAATGAACCTGACACCTTCCCGCGTCATTTCCGAAATGACGAAAAATCGTACGCGGGATATTGTCAATGGGAGGTTTTTGGACGAGGAGCACTATGCCTTCGGTTACGAAGGTTCGCACATAATCGCGAATGTATTAGAACTCGGCAGTGGTTTTCTACCCCTAGGCCCATCATGTCAGTCCTACGATGACATGTACATCGAAAGACCCGACATGCCTTTCCCCGTGGTTCTTGCCAAGCAGGGTGTCTCGGAAAAACGTTATATCGCTAAAAATGGTGCTCAGGTAATTCTGTATACGGCGATGGACGGGAACATCGGTTATTATTACCCTGGTCCCTATACCCATGGATATATACTGGAGGATGATGCCCGGACCCGCTATCGTATCTTGTCCGTGGAAGATGAAACGCGGGACATTGCCGTTGTTGGTTTTTATGAACCGCTCCCCGACACCGCGAGGAACCTGGGCAAGGTCGTTATTTTGAGAAAACGCAGGATAGAAAGAGAAATAGGTGTGATAGCGGATGACACCATGTATCGAGCGTTGCAGCAGGCATTGGATTTTTTCCGAGGTAAGGGGATCAATCCCTATTCTGTGGATCAGGCGATCCGTAACCTGGAATTCCTAAAATTATGGGAAAACCCACCGGTATGAAAGGCATGAAAATTATCAATATCGACAGAGTCGAACAAATAAGAGGGCATTGCGGTGCGATTCGTCTAATGACCGAAGATAGCCTGGCCCGGTTTATTCATCTAGTGGTGGATGACGCAGAACGGCACTATCACAAAAAAGCCACCGAATATTACTACGTTCTCGGGGGAAAGGGGCAAATCTATCTTGATGGGGAAGTCTACGATATCCGGGCGGGAGACTTGGTTACGATACCCCCGGGTACGGCCCATAATGCCATTGAGCAGGATGAACCCATGGAGATCATGGTGGTGGAAGTCCCTTCCACCAAAGACGATGTGTATAAAGTCGGGAAATAGCCCATACGGGTAATCATTTACTTCACCGAACAACTATCCTGACATAAGGGGAGATAGCCAAAGTTGAGTTTTCGAACTGTCCCAGTTCTACCCCAAAATCGGACAGTTCCGGAGCTTTACCTATTGCCTTTAATCGTTCACCTCCCCCGTCCTGCAAAGCGAAAGCAGAGACGGGGAGGGTGAACGATTACCTCTATGACTAGCGTCTTGCCTTTCAGATCGGCATCCTTTCGCGTTTCCCACATAGCCTTAAAGCGGAACTCCGAAATTTTCCGGTTTTCCCACGATGGTTCCCCGGGCCACACAAGACCTTTTTCATTAACTCCACGGACAACGGAAAAATGATCTCCATCACGATAACGAAGGTAAACGATTGCAGGGACCCTAAGGGTTTTCAACTTTGCAAAATCGAGCGATACCCCGATCGCTTTAAATCCCAATTTACCGACGGCTGGCGCAAGGTCGGAAAATGACGCAAGCCCATCATTTTCCTGCCTTCATAACTTCAACCAAAATATCCTTTTCAGAAGTTTTTTGACCATAGAAAGATCGCAGGATTGTAGCCACGTCTGCGGAACCGCAGGAATAGTCCAAATCCTACTTTTCGATCCCATCTACGATGTCATCGTCTGCTTTTAATTCGGAGCGTTTTACAGTGGCGCGTGCGATTCGTTCCCAACGTCTACCATCGTCTACAATAATTTCAATTTGGATTAAATCTTTTTCCTCGCGGTGAGAATAAGCGAGCGTTTGCACTTGATATTCGACCCCATTTTGTACTGGGAATTCATATTCGGGATTCCTGAAAATTTCCCGAATCCTAGATTTATCACTAGACATTATTTCTTTTAATTTATTATTTGCAATTTCTTGCCCTATCTTTTTACTCATAATGACGGCTTCTCGTAGATGCTTAAATCATGGGAATTTAAAAGTTCATCTCTACATATAGGATAGCTTCTCGTTATATCTTCCCCATTGTCCACTTCGACACACACTCTAATTATCTTTTCAGTCTTGCCGTCATAAAAAGCTGTTAGAGTGCAGTGGTACGAAAACCCATCATCTGGCGTCCAGAATGTAGCTTTTCTACCCTCTCTTTTTAAATAGGTAGGTCTGCCATCTTTCCCTTCTCTTTCTATATCTCCATAGATATATTCCTCCCCATCTTTTCCTAGAAATATATGATCCGCTTCCTTGAAAATATTCATAATTCGTTCTCTCTCGCTAGAAATAATCTCTTGCAGCTTTTTTTCTGCGTATTCATGCGCGAGTTTCTTATTCATATCTGGTCGTTTTTCATTAAATAATGACTCGAGCCAAACCCAGACACTAGAGATAATCTTTTTTAGTCTCATTCCTTCACCACTCAACAATTCTTCGGATCACTGATCCTACGGAGTTTTTCTCCCTTTCCCATAAAAAAAATATTTTGCTTTATACGATCCTTTCACCCCTGTCTGGCAGCGTGTTAGTTCCCAATATGAATAGTACAAACCATCCATAGGATTGCGTTTTCCGCCACGGCACATTGAATCCGATAAATCCGCTTTCCTTTTTTGGAAAGGCCACATTATCTTCACTCCGGATAACCTGTTAATCTCTCAATTCCATTTGTACTGAAAATCATATAACATGATTTCTACCGATGGTGATGCTATTTCTCTAACTTCTCCTTTGCGCCTCGGGGTATGATTATCATCCATGTTTAATGCCTTCGTCTTGGGTTGGGCTCTTTCATTCGAGTACCTTTTCCGTAGGGAAAATATGTGCTCTCATGGGAATCAGGGTCCCCTCTTTTAAATCTGGTTATCTGCCAATGTCGATAAAATAGGCCATCATCTTCATTTCTATGATGGGCTTTATGATTCATGAGTTTGAATTCGTGTGTAGGAAATTCCCGTTGTTGCCTCCGATATTCCCTCAATGCCCTGAAACCGGCCCTTCCTTGCGAAGCAAAACGAGTGAAAAAATGGAGGGCACCCGTCATCCAAGGGAGGTAAAATGAAGCACCTTCTGTATTCGCCATTTCCTCCGGAGACAGTATTTCGAAGCTACCTGCATTAGAATCATTAAAGGCAAAAGATAACTCTTCGGAGTTTAGACTCTGGATTTGATTTCCGGTTGTCGCAAGTGCGGGTTGCGTGAGCAAACCAACTAACAGTAAACCGATAACAATGTTATTTAACTTTTGCATACATGATACCTCTTGGTTATGTGGTCATAACGTGTATAACCAGCTTAGATTAGCTTCGGCCCCACCATTACTGCTTATATTACCACTGACATTGAAATACCACACGGTGTTTTTAGTTGGAGCGAAACCGGCACCGAAAGTCAACACGGTTTGGGTAGTATCTATTCCATAAGGGGTTTTATCTATAAGATACCGTCCTTGGAATGAAAATTACGTTCTGCCCGCGAAACGATAACCAGTTGTTAGAGATAAAACCAAGGGATCAATACTGCGGTAAGTAGTACATCCGACTTGCCCGCTTTTCCCATAAACCAAATTCGAGCCGTCTATTGAGGTATTTTCGATAGCTGATATTTCAGCGAACCCTAAAAAGGCAGGGTTGGCATTGTCATCCGAGAATCGATGGTTAACCCCGACCGCTAATTCTTGCCATTTCTGTGTGGAATGTTTGTCCGTTGCGGTTCCGTCATGGGCGCGGGTATTGTCAACCAAGCCCATCAATCGACCGTACACCTCGGTTTCATCGGTAATTCCATACCGGATGCCGAATGATCCGATGAATATATCGTTATCTTTGCGTTCCACATAATTGTAGTCATTAACGTTGGCGTAATTAAGTTCTAATTCAACTTGAAGTTCTTTCTTATCCAGGATTAAATCTTCAATGTTCAGCGGCAAATCAGACTGGCAAGGCGTCGCAATTGCAAGGGTTGCAATAACGCCAATCGCCTTGCGTAATTTCATTTAAAAACCATTTATAGGAGAGGTGTTCATGAAAAGGAAGCTGGAGCAAATCATTTCTGAAGCCCTAGCGATCGAAGCCGAGGCAGCGAAAGAGGCCGGTGCCCTTGCCTTTATGGCAAGACCGCTGAGTTGTGCGATAACCCCGCGTACATGAATACGACAGCTGTCATAGCACTAATGCGCGCAGCCCCGAATTGGATAACTTGCTCCGAAGTCTTCTTGGAGGCGGTTCTCTGGATTGCGCGGACCGGCAGTCCATAGCGTGACCTTCCGGCGCACTTCGGCAAATGGAATTCGGTGTTCAAACGGTTTCGCGATTGGGGAAGGCCGATGTATTCCAACGCATATTCGACGCCGTGTCGGATGAACCGGACATGGCGTTCGCGATGATCGATGGCACCATCGTTAAGATCCACCGGCACGGCTAGGGCGCAAAAGGGGGACTCAAAGCCAAAAGCCATCGGCAAGTCGAAGGGCGGGTAGACGACCAAAATCCTGGCCTTGACAGACGCCTTGGGCAACCTGGTCCGCTTCGTCCTGTTCCCCGGGCAGCGCTACGATACCGTCGGCGTGGCCCCACTTATCGAGGATATCGAATTCGGCGGCCTGATTGCCGACAAGGCGTTCGATTCGAACTGGATCATCGAAGACCTGAGCGAGCGCGGCGCGCAAATCGTCATTTCCCAGCGTCTGCAGCGTTGCCGGCCCTTGGACATCGATGTGGAAATGCCATGAATGACGGCGTTGGCGAGCGTTGTTTTTCCGCTGCTCGTTCCACCCGACACTAGGATGTTCGCCTGCGCCCGAATCGCGGAAAGGATTGCTTCGCGTTTGGGCGGCGTTCATGGTTCCATGTGCAATGTACTGTTCAAGCGGGAAGACCGCAGACGCCTTCTTTCGAATTGCAAAACTTGGGTTTTCGACAATCGGCGGGAGCGTGCCCGCTACGCGGGAGCCGTCCAGCAATAATTCACCTTCCAAGAGCGGTTGCTCGCGGTTGATGACCGTATTGAGCGAGGCGGGCAATCGTCCCCAACAGATGCTTCGCATTGACCGCCGTCATCGTGCCGATCCGTGCCATTTCGCCCCGCTTCTCAACCCACAGCGAGCCGTCAGGGTTGAGCAGAATCTCAACAACTTCCGGGTCCTCCAACGCCCCTAAAACGTCCGGCCCAAGTTCCAAGCGGAGCTTGCGCAGGACGAAATCCTTGCGCACCCGTATTGGCTGACCTACCGGATGAGCTACCCCAGAAGGCAGACCACCATCCCTTGGGAAACCCTGCAAATGCAGTTCGGGGCTGATTATGCAACCGATAAGCAGGGCTATCGCGACTTCAAAAGACACTTCCTTAAGCATCTCCACGCCGTACAGGCCCTCTACCCCACAGTGAATGTGGAGGAAGCCGCCAGTGGCCTCACGCTACGCCCAAGTCCTACGCATGTTTTCCACAGAACACCTGGGAATCAAAAAGTTATCCACGCATAAACGCTCGCGCCAACCAACCACGAACCCAATAACCACGCGGTCTCCCGGCCAGGGCCTTGTATTTAAGATACCTGTATAAGATACCTGTATAAGATACTTGTAGTTAATATAGACTCGAACTGTGGATAAGCCCCGGCCCTGAAACGCGCCACACCGGTTGCTAACCGGCTTTCTCCCCTTTCCCACAGAGGCGATGGCTATAAACAACAGATTTTTTCTTTTCAGGCCGTTTAGAGAATCATCAGCCTGTAGACGTAAGCCCAAAACCCAGGACCGCGAGCAGGGCGGGAGATAGAAGCAGGCCGACAAGCATTAAAACCCAGGCCAACACATTGACACCGACACCACCCCAATGCGTGTTCTTCACGGCGAAGATCGTCCCGACCAACACTAGATGTTCATAATTCTTCCCATACTCCCCTTTCTTCCCTCCGTGGCACTGTCGAAACGTTGCCTGGGGCACCCTCTACGCCTTGGGGGGCGGACTGCGAACGGAACTGGGCGGCCTATCTGGGAGGAGCTGGGATGGATCGGATACCGGCGCCAGGAACCGCGGCAGGAAGAGAAACGGATCGGGTCCGAGTTACTCTGAACAAGCAGTTCGCCGAAGGTTTTCCAAGCTCCATGACGGAGACGAGGTGGGGATCGTGCCCACCTCACCGACCCCTCCTGCTACCCCGGATCTGGTGTGAAGGTCATAAAGACCAGCCCGAAAACATGACCTGGTAGGGTGGGCTGTGCCCACCATCTCGGCATCAAAAACCTCGGTCGCGTTTTGAATCCACGGATTACGCGGATTCTCACAGATAAAGGACGAGGGCCTTACCATGACCAAAGAGCTTGGGATCCGAAACATGACCCATTCCGAGGTGGACGAACTCGTCGGCTGGGCCGCCCAAGAGGGCTGGAACCCCGGCCTCGATGACGCCGACCTCTTCTGGGCCACCGATCCCGACGCCTTCATAGCCGCCGAGCTTGCAGGAGAGTTGATCGGCGGTGGCGCCATCACCTCCTACCAAGGTGAATTCGGCTTCATGGGCTTTTTCATCGTCCGACCCGAGTTTCGTGGCAGGGGACTCGGCAATACCCTGTGGCACTCTCGCCGCGAGCGGTTGCTCGCGCGGCTGCGCCCGGGTGCGAGCATCGGTCTGGATGGCGTCTTCGCGATGCAGGACTACTACGCCAAGAGTGGCTTCGTCTTCTCTCATCGCAACATCCGCTTTCGCGCGGAGATCCCTGAGCGAACGATTACCCCGACCGTCGGCAACGAAGACATCGTCCCGTTGGCCGAGGTCCCTTTCGATCAGATCCTCGCCTACGACCGTTCCTGCTTTCCCGTCCCGCGCGCGACCTTCCTCAAGGGGTGGCTATCCCAACCCGCTGCTGCCGCCCTCGGCTGCCGGCGCGATGGGAATCTAAGCGGATACGGGGTGGTCCGCCGCTGTGGCCAGGGCCACAAAATCGGCCCACTGTTCGCTGACGACGCCCAGACCGCCTACGCCCTTTATGGGCACTTGGCCGAGCGGGCCGCCGGCGGTCCGTTGTTCCTCGACGCCCCGGAGAACAATCCGGTTGCGCTCGAGCTGGTACACCGACACCGGATGGTCGAAGTCTTCGGCTGTGCCCGGATGTATCTGGGACCGGCCCCGGATATCGCCCACCGGCGCATCTTTGGCATCACCACCTTTGAGTTGGGCTGATGGTCGAGCGTGACCTTGTCGGTTACGGCGGTCGCCCGCCCCATCCGCGATGGCCCGGTGAGGCACGCGTCGCCGTACAGTTCGTACTGAACATCGAGGAAGGTGCGGAGTCGAACATCCTCAACGGCGATGCCCGGTCCGAGGCCTGGCTGCATGAGCTGCCGGGCCGCCCGCCACGGACCGGAGAACGGGACCTCAGCGTCGAAGGGATGTATGAGTACGGTTCGCGCACGGGGGTGTGGCGCATCCTCGAGCTGTTTCAGGCGCGCGGTCTACCCTTGACCGCCTTTGCCGTCGGCCTGGCCCTGGAGCTCAACCCACGGATCGCTCATGCCCTGCGTACTGCCGGGCATGAAATCGCCGGACATGGTTACCGCTGGCTCGACTACCGCCGGATCCCCGTAGACGAAGAGCGCACACACATCCGCCGTACCATTGAGACCATCGAAGCGCTGGGCGGCAAACGCCCCGTGGGTTGGTACACTGGTCGGGTTAGTCACAATACTCGCCGGTTACTGCGCGAAGAGGGCGGATTTCTCTACGACTCGGATGCCTACAATGACGATCTGCCCTACTGGCTCGCTGGATCCCCTCCACACCTTGTGATCCCCTACACGCTGGTCAACAACGATGCCCGGTACCTATTCCCGAATGGTTTTTCTTCCGGAGGCGACTTCTTCAATCTATTGAAAGATGCCTTCGATATCCTGTGGCAGGAAGGCGAGCAATGTCCGAAGATGATGGGCGTCGGGTTGCATGGTCGCATCAGCGGTCACCCGACCCGAGCGATGGCGCTGGCGCGGTTTCTCGATTATGTACGGAGTCGCGACCGGACGTGGATTTGCCGGCGCGAAGAGATCGCTCTCCATTGGATGGCCGAGCACCCGGTCTAGGGTCTGTTGCCATCAGCGCCACCGCTACGGATCACGGCGGACGCAAACGCCGTTCGCACTACGCATCGAATCGTCCGAAAGTAGCTGTCTGACGGGGTGATGCCATGCGTGTGAATGCTTCGGGCGTTCTGTGCAGTAGCCGGTACGCAGGGCTAGTCGCACTACTCAATGGTTGCTGCGCATGATGTTGCAACGGCCAGACGTGTATCATCGACGCGTAGCCTGAAAATCATCGCCTCGGGCGCGATATAGGCCGTCAAGCGGTGGTAGTGGGCAGCTGAATCTTTTTATAGAAACGCTTGAACACGGGGTCCAGGAAACCCTTTCTGACCTTGATATCCGGCCCCTATGGTGATGGTTCTCCCAAGGTCGAGAGGGCATGCTCAATTTCGGTGGTGCTATCATCTATAGATGAGCGCTAGGCGTTAGCGCAGTCGTCTTGCCTGCATTTATTGATTGATGAATTGTTTGTCCTCCAGTGAATTAATATCACACATAGAATTTTTTAGCCACTCCTAAATCGAAGGATCCCAGCCCTCAGTAAGCTCTGTTTTTAGCCAAATATCTACAATATCATTTGCCACAGCTTCGGTGGTTACCATAGAGCCAAGTGTTAGAACATTTGAATTATTAATCGACCTGGATTTTTCTGCTGCAAATGTGCTTTCGCAAACGGCAGCATAAATACTTAGATGTTTATTGGCTATAATTGACATACCCATTCCTGTTCCACACACCAGGATTGCTCTATCATGCTGCACATTACTTACAGACTTAGCAACCACATCAGCAATATTGTAAAATGGAGTACTATCCGAAGCTTCATTTACCCCGTAATCTTTTATCTTATGATGAGTGCCAATCAAATGCTCTTTAAATTGACTCTTTTAATTCCAACCCATATGAATCTGCCCCAAGAACTATTTGCATGACTTTTCCTCCAAAGGCTATGTTCGTCATAGTATATGCTCAACCGACCCTAGGCCATCAGGTCCGAGATCGTGATTTCCCCTGCCAGGCTTCGCGATGGTTCTAGAAATGATCCTCTGAGTTTTAGAGGCGTGAAAGAAGGTACGTGGATAACTTTCGCTATCCACGATCCTTTGGGGGCAATTTGGACCGTGGCTCACGTCCCTGGAATGCCCCTGTTGAGCCACGGGCAGCCCCTCAGGCACGCGCCCGCGGTCAAAGACCCCCCAGCAGAAGACCCCGTAACCACACTAGAGCGCCGCACAGGGCTCGCTGATCGAGCCACCAGCAAGTATGCCTCGCTAGGAGTCAGCCTGATCGATTCAGCGTTCGAAGTGCGAACCTGGGAATGGATCTAATGAGTTACCTGGAGGCAAACGAACCACCGCGTGGTGCCCCGGTCTCATGGACTAGATATAATCGGGTGTGAAACCCTCGAAGAGGGCCTGTCGAAAGCAATACCTTCAGGGGAAGTTGAGATGCTCTATTGAGAGGTTGTTCCATCGGACTGCTGCTTGACGACCATCTCGAAACGCGCTACTGCCCACAGCAATGATGGTACCATCGGCTTTTTTAATTACATCATAGGCTACGCTATGTTTGTACCCTTCGGTGATGTCTTCGAGTTTCTGAACCTGGGGTGTTGCATCCTCCCTCCAGATGAACGCCTCAGTTGCTTTTCCAGCCTGAACATACCCCACGATAACGGTCCCATCGTGATTCACTCCAAGCGCCTGTGCCTTCCAGACATTTTGGGGAGGTTCTGGACGAACGTTGAGATTTGATATATTGAATGTGTTGGTGCCTGGATTTCGCTTCCAGCGGACTGCATGCCCTATGGATGGATTGCCTGGTTCGGTGCTTTCACCCACAATGACATTTCCATCACTACTTACTGCATAGGCCCAAGCGTTATTATGGTCTGCAAGGCAGTTGAGACTCGTTACTGTGGTGGCACCTCCTAGCCAACAAACCGCGTGCCTGTAGTTATTCTTTAGCGTGCAGTACCCCACGGTGGTGGTACCATCCTCATTCGTACCATTGGCAACACAAAGATTAGCTTCTTGGGGTGCTTGGAGTTCCTCTATTTGTAGATGTCCACTAGTGTCATCCCAACGGAGTGCACTTACGCCTCCTGCGGCGCGGCGGCCACCTCCTACAATATGCTGTACCAGTTGGGGTATCTGTCATGTTCTTATTACCTTCTGTGAGGCGGCTTCAACCGGAATGACCTTTAAATAATACGCGCAGCGCGCTGGTCCGTGGGCGATGTAAACGCGCTAGAGCCCCACGCAGGGCCGTACACACAGGCGGGATTCTTGGTACCCATCTTTCCTGATGCGCTTGGATATCGGTCTATTCCACTTCGGACACGACTGTCTGGTCGCTTGACGGCCTGGGCATGCCGATTACCAAGGCAGGGGTAGGTGATAACGCACCGCGATCCTAGCCAGTGAGGTCTGTACAAAGGCATTGTGCTGCGCTGTCAACCGCTCGAAGGTGCTCCAG
>Ga0209681_1000285_pt1 | contig 13149 bp, 9 predicted proteins | sample WorMetLIZISLAND2_3_FD_187416 | JGI IMG/M metagenome (GOLD analysis project Ga0209681, IMG submission 187416) | Marine gutless worms symbiont microbial communities from Max Planck institute for Marine Microbiology, Germany - Olavius clavatus LIZARD... ... | reverse complement strand
GGAATGATTGCACCTTACGCTGGTGTATGCGGCTGAGCTTTATCCGGAGTTGGGCTACTACGGGAAAGTGGTCGGAGTCAACCTCAAAGCTGCGGTAGACCCGACACTGGCGAACACATTTCCCGCAGCAACAAATATATATGACCATATTTGTATATGACCATATTTGTGTGCCACTTGCCACAGATGCCTAAGTAATCTAGATTGGTCTGAAATTTTCAAATATACACACTGCTAACACTTTGCAAAGTCCGAAATCATATACGATTACAAATTTCTCCACGACTTTTCACATATTTGTATGGTGTTAATTCTAAGTAATTCCGTGATTTTGTTAAGGATGTGTTCAGTGTTTTCACCAACCTACTGATGAAAAGATGGACCAAAACAGCTACCATGACATACAAGGAAGGTTCATTTATCAAGAACTGAAACACTTTTAGCCGGACACCCTTCCTGATGCCTCCAGTGACTCCTATCAACACAACTGGAATCAAATCTAGGTTACCTAGGGTGAGAATCGACGGCCTTAACATCTGAGGCATGGCAAATCAGAAAAATGCATGTCCATAAAGATGAAAAATGTAGTAATCTTAACATCAACAAAAGACATGACAACAGTAGGAGGTAGATGGTTAGGAAGACCTTGTAATTGACAGCAAATGTGGTGATCTGCATTGCCATTGATATAATGTAGATGGTAGTATTGATTAGAGACGGCTGAAACTCGGCTTCAAGGTCCACAAATTCTTCTCTGCAATTATCAGCATTTAAACCAATAAATAAACAAACAAATAAATAAACACACTGACTAATCAAACAAAACACAGTTATACAGAAAGTTCATCCAATTGGGCCTAGACCCCATAGCATCATCCTCACCTCACCTGCTAATTTGGTTCTGACAGTCTCACTGTTAAATCTGTAATAATGGCAAATTTCTCCAAATTCCACCGGCCAGTTTGCCAAATTCTGCTGCTCACATTCAATGGCTAATTTTATAGACTATACTTTCGTTCTCAAGAACTTTAGTAGCTATATGGTATGTTACATGTTATATCCATTACGGAACTTTCACTCCCAGGAGCAAAAATGTCATTGCATCACTAACCAATCACCAGCCAGTATCAAGTTTCATGAAAATGCAGACATTCTGTGGAAATTGGCAAATTCCACAGCTCGGCTCAAAATTCTGCATTCTGCAGAAAACCGTGGTCCTAATGATCATCATATTAATGGTACTAATTTACAGATATATAACACACACAGATTTAATGGCCATTTTCCAGGTAAACCGGGGTTAGCAAGATCCCATTTATTCTTATTTTTCCATAATAGAAAGAGGGATTTTAATAGTGATGTGCTATAAACTAATGTTTTCGATTACAGTGATTACACTGATTGTCAGTAAGTAAATCAGTTACTTTGGTGGTGACCGGAGTTCAGACTGAGTCTTGAGAAAGACGAGGGATGTGAAGTGGACTGCAAACTGGAGGAGAACAGTCAGAACTGTGTACGCATTGAAGATGTTTGGTAGAGGTCGTTGCTGTGATAAAATCTTCAGTGGCTGAACACAGAGAAACAAAACATTAACATGATATGAGCCAAAATACACATGTACAGATCGAGCACTGAATTTCATGGCACTCGACCATCTCTGCTGCTCATAAGCTAAGCAAACAGAGTTACATTTAAGCACTTTAGCTAAAAAGCGCAGTTGTTCACAAAGCAGGAAAGGCTTGGTGGTATTCATAATGCAGTGAATCAAGCAGTTAACAGCAACAAAGAGGAACAAGTTGCTGTTGCCAAGTCATAAAATTTCAAACATACTGACATAATGGTGATCTGAGGGCCAAGTGTGAGAAAATAGACAATTACAATCATTACATAATCAATAACTGTTTTACGTAAGTAAATTGTAAGAAAAAATCCACTGATTTCTACAATTCTGTATAAGATTCACCTTAATCCAGGACTCAGTTTTGTTGTCATGGTATTATGGTATATCAATAAACTATTAACCAGTGAAACCAGTCACTCGCATAATGTCTGAGCAGGAACTGAACATGGGTTGCCCAGGTGACAATCCTTAATCACAGACTCACATCTCTTAATCTAATCTAATCTAAAAACACTTTTATAGCACTACAGACACATCAGGTATGTGAATCAGAATGGCACTGAATCGTCCTAGGTGAGGTAGGCTATGGCAAAAAGATAAGTTTTAATTCTAGATTTAAACAAGCGAAGAGTAGTCACAGTTTTGGCAGTTGCAGAGTGTTAATTCCAAACAGCTGGAGCGGCAACAGAGAAGGAGAAGGAGATTGAAGCAAATGATGTAGAAGCTGATGGTTGATGGCTGCACAGTAATGTGAACTACAACGACTGTAGGTCGACAATCCCAGGGTTTGACAATCCGAGGGTTCGTTAATCCGAGAGTTCAACACTAACTATCTCTAACCCTGACCCTATCCCTAACCCTAAATCTTACCGCATGGTTATTTCACATTAAAAAGTCCACTACTAGCATTAATATGAAAGAACCCCAGCCACATGACAGTCATAATCGGATTATCGAACCCTCGGATTATCGATACACATTACCACTGCAACACAGAGACTAAACAGACCTTAGAGCGAGAAATGAAGAGAAAGCAGCCAGCAAGTAGCAGTCCCTGCATCGTAGCCTGCATGTCACTGAACTTGACTCCATCCAGATAGAGTACGCTCTGACTGTAGGCGAGAATTAATGCATTTAATGCAAGTATCTTGAACATCTGAAGTGTAGTCACTAGCGTACAACGACCTTGTTTGATTATGTGACAGACTACAACACATAATATCAGTCACAGCCAAAACTCTACTTATACCGCTTAATTTTCAACAGTGTTGCTATTATAACAGAGAAATTTTCTCACAGACAACCACTGGTTACAGTGTAATTCGCTGCAAGGGAATACAGTTCCCCATGTCAGCATTTAAGAAACAAGAAAATCAACTACTGCTGTGAAGGAGCCGATTATACGACGTAGTCTGGAGTAGCCATGCTGCTTTCTGATGATGGCTATTCCAGACGTGTTAATTTGTTTGGTTTTCAGTTGTTTACAGTATCACAGTATGGTTTTAATTTATTAGCCAGATGGCACTAACGTGTATGATTCATGAGGTGAGGAGTTTGAGGGGTTGGGGTTGGTGTAGGGGTTGAAAGTTGTAAAATCTGTTCCCAGGGGGCAGTTCTTAGTTAACTGTACAGACATTTGCTGTAGGATATACCATTTAGACACACTCATACACTTCATCACAGACAGATGATGGTTTTCAGTTCAGTTTTCAGGTATGATGACAAAAGCTGATCAGCTAATAAGTATTACTTCATCTTATATAAAATAGACAGTATTAAATGCTAAATGCTAAATGAAACGACCATTTAATGTCACATCATAATGGACTAAATGCCTGAGACGACAACGCATTATCCCCGTGCTTGGAGCCTATACAGATGTTCAGGGAGTTCACACAAGTTTAACATAAACTCTCCAAACACAAAAACATTCACACCATTCTTATGGCCAAAAACGTACTCACCACACTGAGTAGTCGATAGTTTAGATGTGAATGGAGAAGCAATGCTGGCATCTCCTAGCCGCACTATTTGTGCTTTTTCTTCTTCCTCAATCTGCTTCAACATGTCTGCCATCTTCTTCTACATAAATTAACAGCTCACTATCTTAATATTACCATAATCATAAACAATTATTTGTAACAAGGTAAAAGACAAAAACAACCATGGAAACACAATAGATGGTAAACATAAAAAAGACGACAAGTTCTGGTAAAAAGGAAATCCCAACTCAGGTATTCTGGGCTCTAGGTAACCCAAATTTTCAACCCTACAAACCTGAGACCTGAAACCCAGGTGTGATGGCTTTCATTTTCAACCTCTGGGGCATGAAAACAAATTACCGTGAAATGGACGTGACACAATTACTGTGCAAAAATAATCACTGCCAGTTCTATTTGTTTGGCCAACACAAAAAAACACCAGACAGCCAAATACTACAAGTCCATTACATGGTAAGAACTGCAAGTGCCACTGCAGTAGATACAGTTTGTGGATGCGGAGGATTCAGAAACCTGTGAGTTGGAAAGTTTCTGGGTGACTGTGTCATCACCACGAGATGTTCTCAGTGGTCTGTTTGTCACTCGGCTTGAGCCAGAAGTACGACTGGTACCACGGGATGACTGAGGTGGGTCCGTTATCACGGCACCAGAAGATTCACCATTCTACATCGACAGACATACATGCACCAGTCTCAGAGATTACAACTAATATCCTTACAATGAACAGTCTGCTTCAGTCTATGTGGGAATTATGAACCCACTGTTGATTACATATCAGAAAGAACATCCAGCATGAAAAAAATACTTTTCTTGCAGATTCTTGAGAGACTACCGGCCAACCCACTACACAGCTAATCTGGAAATATCTGCTCAAATGGTTATTAGCAGATTAGCTGGGTTGGCCGGTAGTCTCTCAAGAGTCTGCAAGAAAAGTATATTTTTCATGCATGCAGGCGTGTCTGTATATGTTGGGCATGGAAAAACAGGTTTAGTAACAGCCACAACTGCACTGCATGTGAGCTCCATGCTTCACTGATGTAGCACTGACTGAGGAAAGTGAGTGCCAGCTTGCGAAGACAATATTTAAAAGCTTTCAATTTCAAAACTTCACGAGATCGCCAATATCAGAGGCTGAGAGATAACATAATTCCCACACAGTGTGATTGCAACAGAAATGCCAACAGTGTCTGTTTACACACACACTATCAGTACAAGTACAGCAAGATTAGCAAGATTGTCATCAATGCCAGATTGTCTGTCATCACTGCCAGTTTCTCTTACTTACTTCGTCTTTCTTTTTCTTGGTTTTCTCCGGTGGATGTCGTGGGGCATTGGCAAGCAGAGCAACACCTAAGAACAACAAAAATATATTAGTTAATCACATGCACAGAGGCCAACATTTACATCCCAACTGGAAAGAGGCATTCAGACTGAAAACTGGTAGGTAAGAAAGTGACACAGTGGCAAAATCTCAGAAGAAAATCAGGGCGCAACGGGGATGGACGCTAGTGGGGCAGCATAGGCTGCTCAAATCAAATAAAAGATCAAGTGACCAAATCAAAGAATTAAATAATCAATCAATCAATACATACTTATATAGCACCACATGTCACAGACAAATCAGACACAAAGTGACATAGACCAGGCCGAGTGTTCACGTTCACTGTAGGTGATGTCCGAGTTTAATTTTTAAAATATGCTTAAAACAGCTGAGAAGCTCAGCAGATGTGCAGTCATCCGAAAGTGAGCTCCAGACTGGAAAAACATTATATTAGAGCGGAACGCTAGTGCAGACAGAACTAGCATCATCAACAGTACAGACAGCATCAGTTTCTGAGTAATGTAAAGAAAGGAAAAACGTAGATTTACATAGTGCACCTCATTAGAAAAAACCTCTGATGTGCTAGTCACACTAGTAGTGGCAAAAGAAAATAGTTTTCAGGAACTGTTTAATACTATCAAAGCTGTCCAAAGAGCTAAGTTCATCGGGCGGTGAGTTTGAGATTGTCGGACTGGCACAGTGGAACGCTCATGTCATGATGAGTTGGCAGATGATAGTAAGGTACATGCTGGTTGGTATACAGCAAACACATCAAAGAGTTAAGATCAGTATCTCTGCAAATGACTCACTAGCTAGACATTCAATGGTACCAAGTGTCATCAATTCACAGCACAGAAATAAACATATTATCACAAAAATACATCATTAGACCACTGTTAAGAAAAGTGCACTTAACTAACTAATTGTAATGGCCCCATTATCCAACAAATCAGTTTTGATCTGTAAAGAAAATGGTCTCTACTGAACTGCTTCCTTACAGCACAAGGACCATGGTGCCTGACAGAAGAGATGGCAAAAATCCTACACTGATTAATGTTCATACAGGAAGATCTAAACAATGTAGATTTCTGCCAACTAAAACCAAACCAAACAGTAACTTGATACACATTCATTCTGCCAGTGACTACGCTGTCAACTGGTTGACATCATTGGGTATGTGATGAACAAGAAAACAAGAACAACTAACCGACATGGGCGTGTTTTAGTGCTCCTACGTCATTCGTTCCATCACCACACATCAGTGTTGTATAACCGAGCCTCTTCAATGTTGTTATCACAAACTCTTTCTGTTTCGGCACAACCCGGGCAAACACCTTGATGTGAGGAAGCAACCGGTCAACTACATCATTCTCTGATTCCGATAACAGAGCAGTCAATGCCTAAAACACCACACACCAGTAATGATCTGTTTAGAAAAGCAAATATTTAACACATACTCGCATTGCGGACACTGGGATCTGCCTGCTGGCACCACCCGTCAGGCTCTCAACAGTCGGCAGCAGAGACGTGCTGGTCCCCGTGTCTGGAACACCCTGCTGGAAGAGACGATATCAGCACCATCACTGACGATTTTCTGTCAACGTCTGAAAATCTGGCTTTTCAGACAATCTTATCCTGAACTTATCATCTGATATGGCATCTCTCTAACCATATAATAACGATTTAACCTTGAAGTAGCTCTGCTACTAAGGCACTGAGATTGATTAATTGAAAGCTTCAAGAGCTGAAAGACAACAGCGTAGTCTACTGCATGGTGACCACACATATCATGCAGCAAGTGTGCTACTAACATGTACAAACTCTGCAACTTGCTATAGACAAATGAGATGAGAAATTTCTAATCTGATCATCATTATATTTTGAATGGGACAGATCTCCACAACAAACTCACCTTGACAATTTTTCAGCATTTACTGGGTTTTGCATTTCCTTCAGTACTTTGACACTTTCGGGTGGGTGTCAGAATGAGCAACAAGCTGCCTGTAAACAACTGCTTCAGCAATCCCATAGGTTTTCCTTTGGGCATCCAGCCTAATCTGAATTTACTAGGTTAAACAAAAACTAAAACTAGTAGTACTAGCAGCGATAGCAGTAGTACTACTAGTAGTATGGGGTTTCAACATGGCAAATTCTGGCTTTTTCATTAATGTACTTCTACTTCAGTACAACAACTACCATTGCCACTGCATCTCATTTTTCGTTTAACTAGCATATTTTCTAGAGCTACTCCTTATCATGCTAGTGATGCCAGTCTCTAAAAAGTAAACATTTGATAACCGCTGGAGCACTAATATAGCCTAGTTCACTGCACTCACATTATTCTTGCAGCATTACTACAGCAGATAATTGCATATAAGAAGAACCTGTCCAGTGAGGCAGAGATCATAGTCGGCCAACAGCTGACGGTACTCGGCACTGGTAGTCGGCATTGTGCGTACGATGGAATCATCAATGGATTGCCAGTGCCAAGTGTTTGCTACAATGACATAACATGTCTGGTCAAAGAACCACATCTAACTTCAATTGCAATAGCAAGTGATATGCTCAAAGTTTTCACATGATTTATATCCACAGCGACAGAACAGTAAATTTAGGCATGAGGAAATATCCGACCACAACTGCTTCAAAGAAGGTGCCACATTACAACGTTACAAGTTAGCATATCTCGGCTCTCAAACGAGGCCAAGCAAGAAGTGAAAAGTTTTTTGACATAAAATTTAAATAATTTAAATTTAAATAATCTGTACTAAAATTCAGTAAAATGTACACTGCAGAATACAGTCAAAAAAGACAACTGTGGCAAAAATATTTACATTAACCTATGTTCTGCATTATTCAGTTAAATTAATGAATTAAATACTGAACAAGATCTAACACAACAGTTGCATGGTTACACAAGCTGTCACGAGCCCTCAAGGAGAGTCAACTAATAAATAAATATTTGGCTTTCGATTAACTGGCCCACTTTTATGGAGTTACTCCACATTAAGCAGATCCCAAAAAGTAAGCTTTTAGGAATTGTTGGAGCAGGACTTATTACAGGTCAGAGGCACTTATTTCCAGTGCCCGATCAACAGCATTAAAGCCCCAAAGAAACAAATTAGTAAACGATAAGCATACACATGTAATCTATAGCCCGAGACATGTCAACTTTCATTAAGAAGAACAGCTACAGTACAGACCATGCTCATTGGGGTCCGTATAGACCAGCGTGTGATGACCGGCTCTTGTGATGTGAAGCTCTTCAGCAACGTGACATGCGGTCAGTGGATTGTCTCCAGTTATCATCACAACCTGATCAACACTGCTTACATTATATACTTATATTAACTCTGCTATGACTCAACATAACCTATACTATTGTACTAATCATGTAGGTATGATGACCACTCCATTATAAGTATTAAGCAAATAAAATCCTTTAAAGTGTGCAGCATCAGCTAAAGATGAAATCTGAGGCACTTGTGTGAGCTGCTGAGGGGAAGTGACGGCCTGCTAAAAACAATGGGCTTTAAGAAGACGACAGAATGTATGTTACGACGAACAAGCCTGAATATCAGAAGGGAGTGAGTTTCAGACTGAGGGGGCAACAACGCTGAAACCACACCAGGTAAAGGTGTGCCGATCCGAGGAACCAACAACAGAGTGGTGTTGGAGGAGTGTAGGGAACATGCAGGCATGTGGTAAGTAAGAAGAGAGCAGAGGTAAGCATGTGTGCTTCCAATCAGCCTTCTTCAGCTACGAGGAAACTGCTTACCAATGCTCATCATTACATCTGACTCCAATTCTATATAAAACATTAAACTATACTAGTAACACTTTTATGTAACTGCCAATACTAAAGCTTTTCAAAAGTTTAACTAAACTTAACAACGGCAGACAAAGAAAAAAGACAGAAATGTATTCCATTAGCTTAAAAACTAAAAACTACCACGACTCTTAACGTAATGTAAAGATACAAGATGATGAGACTAACGTGATGGGATGCATCACGAATCTCTTTGATGACGGCCTTGGAGTCAGGTTTCAGAGGACAGGAAATGACAATGAAACCAACAAACGTCAGATCTTTCTCAATGTCCTCGCGACAGTACTCACGTACCTGATTAATATATCACAAAGCGTACAGTATGACGCAATGTTAACAATATAACACAATGGTCTTTATGTGCTAGCTGATGACCACTGACTGCATCATAACGAACTTGTTTCTGCTGTTGTCAATGTCACAGATTAAAAGAAGAAAATAAAAACATTACGTTTTTTAGTTTGTGCCTGTGTTTCTATTGTCTATCTTGTGTATTTTTATTGTGTACTTTCTGTACAATATTCGTAATAAACTAACTAACATAAACTATACAGAAATAAAAAATAGATTTTAAAATACAGAATACATATGGCACCTATACCATCAACTCACCAGTTGCCTGAACACTGATCACGAGAGGCAAGAACAGTTGCTTCAGAGATACATACAGAGACAAAGTAGTACATAGAGACAGACTGACAGACAGACAGAGAGACTGACAGACACCTGCTGATGTGACAGCATTCCTAGACGACGGTAGCCTAGTGCGAGAACTCTTGCACCTTGACGAGTCATGGCCAGGTAGGTCTTGTCAAAGTCGCCAGGTACAACCGCCAGCTGCCAGCACACAGTACATATCAACTCAACTCAAGTTTATTAAAAAATGGTAGCCGGAAGGCTCAAAGAGATAGAGGCAACAGGAGATGCATTCTATTGCCAAAATGACAAATAAAACGAACAAAATATACATATGCAGTATACATCACTAGATAAGACTTATGCTGAAAATGTTAGACTGGTCTGTGATCATATCTCAGCTGGTCAGTAAAACAGGTCATTACCAATTAAAAAGGCATCCAGTCTGTAAAAATATCATTCCTTGGAAACCTTTGAAAATGCAGCCAAATCTGTGATGGCACAGAATATACAAATAACAGTAGTAATGGTAGCCCATAGGAATGTTTTCTATAATGATACTCTTGTTGCTTCCAATGGTACACACTGCATCTGTATTCTGTAAGCTCTCTTGGCTTACAAATGCACTCAAACAGCCTGTGGTTAGTTTTTGAAATCTTTTGTTTTTTTTCTCTCCAAATTTCAAACCCACAGGACATTGTGATCAATTTACAAAAAAACTGTGTCTTTCACTTCCACAAATTGTGTTTTTATATCAAAATTTAAAGTATGTTTTGTCAGCAATGGAACACCGGGCAAGGTTTCTCTGATAACTCACTGTCTAATAGAGCTGACTTGTCAGACAATTTCAAATGTGAAAAGATCTTTCCCTTCATTGATATCACAACATTGTTTTTAGTACAAAGGCAATTTTTTGCTTAAACTACATACTGTATGGTACCTTCAAACCACAGGAACTAAGGCCACATTCACATTGACACCACTGCCGGTTACGAGTATCCGTGTCCACTGTCTGGGTTATAACAAACATGAACTTGCATGTATTCCAATGGCAGCGTTCATGCTAATATACGTACACTACCAGTTCGATTTTCACTCGTACGGGTCTTTTCATGAGGGTCTTGTTTCTAGGCAACCCGTAATGTTACTTATTTATGCAGCACACAGTAAAGATATGACGTAACTTTGACGTAAACATTTACGAACAACATTGCCGGCGATACTGGAGTAAACGTTTGCAAGAAATTCAAGGTATTTCACACTTTTCACGAAATTTTCAATGGCGACTGAATTTACAAGTGTCTGCTTCTGTGAGTGAAGTGAACGCTCCACTTGTACGAGTTTCACTCGTATAAATAACCTGTAACTGGTACTCCTGTCAATGAGAATGCAGCCTAAGCCAGGGTCTATAGGGCTCACTGGGTGATCGCATCCACCATCAGTACTACCAACAATGACAATCATACATTCGTTAGTCTGCTATATCGGCCAGCTTACTATCATATCTGATTGGCAGACATATGACGTTCACAACTGCAAATCACTATTCACTAGTGATGTTCCAACTCTGCTCCCACACAACAACAGCATGCAGTAATAGAGGGCAGGATCAACAGACCATGTCTTTGAGTATTTCTGGCGCTCCTTTTACTGCCACAATGTAGTCGACGTCAGAGGAACCAGGTGGAGTATATCCAGCTATTACCGACATTCTCTTTAATGCACTTGAGAAATGAAATCTTTGGAATATCTTCAGGCCGTGACCTTTGCCCTTCCGTGGAACAACACTATCACCTGGTCAAATGCACAATAAACTAACACGTTACTAAACAGCATCATCATCAGTCATCTGCAATGTCAATCCTAGTAAGGGAGACATTTTCAAATAGTTAACAAACATCCCTGCAGCATTCTTTACAACTACTGGACACTGTTTTCAGCTGCTAACAAGGCACTATTTTCCATTAAAAAAATATTACACATCAGATTACCAATAACTACAACTTTTGGCTGTTGCTTAATCTTTACTGAATTTATTCTAGTTAAACCATCTAAAAAAGAAAAAAGGCAGACCTAAAGATTGATCCAGTTAACAATGCAATTTAAAAAAATCTGCTGCCACTGTTGCTCAAACAGTTGTGCTGCTGATGCCGTTGCTGCTATCAGTAAATCAATATTGATCAAAACATATGGTGATATATAGGTCTCAAAAGAGGTGCATAGTATGGACCACAGTTTTCCGCAGCAAATTTTTCCAAATTCCGTGGACTAGTTTGCCAAATTACGCAGCAAATTTTCCACATATAGTAATTAACTTTCTACAATCTCCTGACCCAACAAAATAAGCAGTATTTGTCGCCAATAACTGCAACTGACTGATGCAGTCTGTCTGCCAGGTAAACTGGTCATATTTCAGGCAAGCTCAGCTCAATATTTTGAATATTCCTCTCGTTAGAGCCCTAGGCAGTCATGTATTTGATGCAGCAATCATGTCTACATGCCTGAACCTGACGAAAATATGCTGTATTTGTCTCCTAATCACCGGTCAGTACTGATTCTGCAAAATTCAGTGAAAACATAGAAATTCCGTCGAAACAGGAAAATTTCATGGCTTGGCTCAAAATTCCACGTTCCACAGAAAACTGTGGTCCCTAGTGCATAGTGGCAGACACTAGTGAAAGTATTCACATTCAGTGAAAGCAATGTCAAAGAGTTGCTGGTACTGCTAAGTTATCAATACTACTAAGATAAGATGATATTTAATGCAATGCAACCATACAGTTGAAAGGATACAATTCAACAACAATGAAGATACACAACAATAATCAGAAATGATAAATACTGTCACAAGTCAATAAGAACCAGAACATTAAAACAAAACTAGTAGGCCTAACTTAACTACTGATACTACAACTGTTACAACAACCACACAAACAAGACGTAGCAACAGAAAATCACACATACAGTGACAGACCTCTAGTTAAGTTCCATTCCGCCGCAGTTAATGTTGCCTTCTCCAGTGGATCACCAATCAACTCATCATCTAACTGTGCCAATGAATGACATGTAACCAGTACATGGATTGTCTCAATGGGAGCACTTGTCACTGGCACCACCTTGCATGATCCACTATCGTTATCCCTGCACAACACATAAACATCTATAGACAATCAGACATCCCAGCTGGTAGACTATTAATACGGTGGAATATCCCATCGATGATGACGTATGAGGATCAGTGTTGATGGGTACATTCGTGCGACCAACCACTGGCCAATTTTTAAGCCACAAGACTGGCCACCCGAGATGCATGTAAATGACCATGGAGAGGTGTCTGCTGGAATGTTTGACTCGGCTTTATGATGCTCTTGTTTCTCCTGAAAGGTCAAGACCCGCTGTTGTTTGAAACAGATCACGCCACTGTAGCATGTTCTATGCTCGAGTGACTATTAATATAGTAGTAAGTCGACCCCTGCTTTGCTATTATTGCAACCTTGAAAAAAGCATCTACTCATATGTAGATATGAGTAGATTTTTAGTAGATCACTCTTTCCAACGTCTTGTAGTCATCCACTCGTCAAATTTTAAAACCTAATAAATGGCTGTATTTAGTCTTTTGTGATGTCTTACAAATGGTCCTGAATTACATCACAGTCATCACAGGCGTAAGTAAGTAAGTAAGTAAAAAGTAAATTTATATAGCACATTACCAAAAAAATCTCTAATGCGCTGAACATGCAAG
>Ga0209681_1000284_pt1 | contig 13156 bp, 10 predicted proteins | sample WorMetLIZISLAND2_3_FD_187416 | JGI IMG/M metagenome (GOLD analysis project Ga0209681, IMG submission 187416) | Marine gutless worms symbiont microbial communities from Max Planck institute for Marine Microbiology, Germany - Olavius clavatus LIZARD... ... | reverse complement strand
CGGATCAAACAATCCCCGGCCGGCAACCTCATTCGGCGACTGCGCGAGCACCGCAACGAGGTCCTGCGCTTCCTCACCGACCTGCGCGTTCCCGGCGACAACAACCCGGCCGAACGCGACCTGCGAATGCCCAAGCTCAAGCAGAAAGTCTCCGATTGTTCCCGCTTCGAAACCGGCGGAGAGGCCTTTGCCATCCTCCGCTCCTGCCTTTCGACTCGCCGCAAACAGTCCGACGATATTTTTAACTCGCTCGTCCTAACCTTCCAGGGGAACCCCCAATGCCCCAATTGGAGTAGCTGAATAGTTGCCTTGGTAGTCTTTTCGTCCGTCTTCTGTGTTGCGTCAACCGTTACATAGTCCACTAGACGCCGGTTGCCGCGCCTTGAATACGAACCAAAATCCGACCCATCCAGTCCGGTACTCCATTTTCCGGCAATCGCCTAAGACCGGGACGAGGCCGGAGAGATCACGAACGGGGGTGATATGCGCCAGATCGTATTGGACACCGAAACCACGGGCCTGGATCCGGCGGCGGGACACCGCATTATCGAAATCGGCTGTGTCGAGCTTCTGGATCGCCGCCTTACCCGCAACAACTTTCACCAATACCTGCAGCCGGACCGAGAGATCGATCCGGGAGCCGTGCAGGTCCACGGCATCACTAACGAATTTCTGCGCGACAAGCCACGCTTCGCCGACATTGCGGCGGATTTCATCGACTATATCCGGGGGGCCGAGCTGATCATCCACAATGTGCCCTTCGATGTGGGCTTCCTAAACCACGAGCTGAGCTTATGGCAGGAGGGTACGCCATTCATCGACAGCCTGTGTCGAATCACGGATACCTTGGCCCTAGCGAGATCTTTGCACCCCGGACAGCGCAACAGCCTGGATGCTCTATGCCGGCGCTATGAGGTGGACAACTCGCGGCGTGACCGGCACGGTGCCTTGTTGGATGCAGAGATTCTCGCCGACCTCTACCTGACCATGTCCGGCGGACAGGTCAGCCTCTCCCTGGGTGTCCGGAGCGCATCGAAGACAGGAGCAGTACGCACGGGTCCGGGACAGCCGGCGACCCAGCGGCCATCCTTGGTCGTCGTGCGGGCAAATACGGAGGAGTTAGCCGCCCATCAGGCCCGGCTCGCCGCAATCGACGAGGCGAGCAACGGGAATTGCCTGTGGATCAAGGATCCGAGCTTGTAGCTGGACCAGTACGGATACTCTCAATTACCGATAACATCGAGCGAGCAGGATTTTCACGGAAATTTCAGCCGCAAATGAACGCAAATTAGTAACTATTCAGCTACTCCAATTGAGGCATTGGGGGTTGCCCCTGGAAGGTTAGGACGAGCGAGTTAAAAATATCGTCGGACTGTTTGCGTCAGGTCGAAAGGCAGGAGCGGAGGATGGCAAAGGCATCTCCGCCGGAGCGTCGGCATTTTTCGCGAAACCCGAAATGGGGTCTGTCCGATTTCGGGTGCACATAAATTAGGCGACGGCCATGGCCTTCGGCGGCCCGTTCGTCCTGCGTCCATCCCGGCGCGCACTCCGCGCGGCACCAGGACTCCCGCAATGACTGGACGCCGTGTCGCATAGCCTGGCCTTTCGTCTCGCCGGTGCTCACGCGCCGCACTCCGACGAAACGCTCGGCCCTACGGCTTCGCGGGGGTCGTCGCACTCCGTTCGTCGCTTACGCTCCCTCGCTTTCCTGTGCTCCTCCGGCGTACTCGTGCATGACCACTAGTCAACCTGCCAGCGCTACTCATGTTGGCAGGCCTTCTGCAATGCCCATCATCTACGTGAGCTAATCGCTATCGCTGAGAGGTCCCCAAGCCAGCCGTGGGCAACCGATATGATCGCGCTGTTGTGCCAGGCCAATGCCCTGGTCAGCGAGGCCCAGAACCTCAAGGCATTGCCCACCGGCAACGTCGAGCGCTTGCGGACCCGCTACGACACCATCCTCACCGAAGCCGAAGCCGGCAATCCTCCCCGTCCCCGCCGTCCCGGCACCCGTGGGCGGGTCAAACAATCCCCGGCCTACAACCTCATTCGGCGACTGCGCGAGCACCGCAACGAGGTCCTGCGCTTCCTCACCGACCTGCGCGTTCCCGGCGACAACAACCCGGCCGAACGCGACCTGCGAATGTCCAAACTCCAACAGAAAGTCTCCGGTTGTTTCCGCTCCGATACCGGCGGAGATGCCTTTGCCATCCCCCGCTCCTGCCTTTCGACTCGCCGCAAACAGTCCGACGATATTTTTAACTCGCTCGTCCTGACCTTCCAGGGCCGCCCCCCAATGCCCCAATTGGAGTAGCTGAATAGTTACGTCGTTTTAAAAGAGCCGCACCCATAGATTTCTACATAGTGGGTAGTTAGGAAAACATATCGTTGAGCCCAACCCGGTCATCAATCGAGAACGACCCTAGGTCAGGTACTGCTGATGCCTACCCGCCATGGCGTAGCCAACGATGGTTTCCAACGCCTCCAGATCGAGTAGCTCGACATGTTTGCGATCGACTTTCAACAAGCCTTCGTCCTGGAAGCGGGTGAATAATCGGCTCACGGTCTCCACCGCCAATCCGAGATAGTTGCTGATCTCGTGGCGGGACATGCTCAGATAAAAGTCGGTAGGGCTCAGGCCGCGTTTGTGCAGGCGTTTCGACATACTCAGGAGGAATGCGGCGAGGCGCTCTTCGGCGCTCTTCTTGCCGAGCAGGAGCAGCATCTCCGTGTCATGGCCGATTTCTTTGCTGAGCAGCCGGTAGATCTGGTGTTGCAGGGAGGGAATGCTGTTGCTCAGCTCCTCGAGGCGGGAGAAGGGGACCTCACAGATCGCGGAGGTCTCCAGGACCTTGGCCGAGCAGGCGTGGACTTCTTTCTCGATGGCGTCTAGGCCGATGATTTCGCCGGGGAGGTGGAATCCGAGGACCTGCTCGCCGCCCTCGGGGCTCGGGGCAAAGGTCTTGACGGCTCCGGTCTTGACCACATAGAGGGAGCGGAAGCGCTCGCCACTTCGGAAGACGTAGTCCCCTCGGTGTAGAGGACGGGCGCGCTTGATGATCGTATCCAACCGTTCGACGTCGTCCACCGTCAGCCCCACCGGCAGGCATAAGGTAGCCAGACTGCAATTCTTGCAGGCTACCCGCAACGTTGCGAACGAGATAACCTTGGGTGTAGTCAACAGTCGAATCCCCGCTGAAACTTACCGCTATTTTGCAGAACCATATGACATGGATGCAAGCGGAGACGTTCCTATAGCCTGTGGTTCGTCCCGTAGGAAACGGATGACTACTACCGGATATCACGTGTAACAAGTAGTCTCTAATTAATTCTGTTCAAGGGACCTCGAGCAATTCCATCCCTGGAATTTCCCAAGTCACGAAGCAAAAATGGGATTTTTGCTTCGCTCCCATCCTTCGAGCACCCATGTGCCTGAGAGCCGGCGAGGCATCCCTGTCCCGCACGGACACCTTTGCATGAATCGAGGGGCCCTCGACCCAGGGGAAAAATGTCCTACTTCGTCTTCGGCTGACCACCAGTCGGGGCTGTCGGAGGGACAGTAGGAGTCCCATAAGGCGTCATGCCCCAACTGCCGTAACCCGGATGACCGCCCCAACCACCGTACCCCGGATAGCCGCCGTAGCCATAGGGACCGCCCCAACCACCGTACCCCGGATAGCCGCCGTAGCCATAGGGACCGCCCCAACCATAGGGACCACCATAGTAATCCCGGTAACGGTTGTTACCGCGACCCCAGCCACGGCCACCGCCGCTCATGCTCATGCTGAAATCGCCGGAACCATCCCCGAACATGTCGTTCATCCAGTTATTGTCGTTATAGCCCGGACCACCTCCCCACCAAGCCTGAGCGGAAGTCATGGAGAAGGCGGCGGCACCGGCGATGGCGGCAACACCCAGCATCTTGGAAAGCTTTTGCATAGTCTATCGCTCCTGATCGAGACCAAGAATATCTTCCGCGGCAACCACGACCAGAGATCTCATGGAGTTAACGGCAGGGGTGATGGGAAGATCGCACCGAAAGGCGCGCGCCGAGTATAAGTGAACCGGTAGAGGATGTGAAATCGGCCACGCGCAGGATAAAGCAGGATAAAGCAGGATAAAGCAGGACAGGGAAAAGGGAGCGGCTCTTTTGAAACGACACCGAGCGTCCAAAACCCGAGCGTCGAGGCTGGTTTTTCGGACACCTTGTGGAGCAAGGCACCGTCCCTATCACGCCGCCTTGCTCTGAGACCTAGCGATCCATGCCGCCCCGTAGATTCGGAAAGCTCCGTAGCCAGATTTAGCGCACCGGCGGGGATTGGTAGGGGGCAGGCTGCGCCCACCGGAAAATATCGAGTGAACACTGCGGGGAGAATATTCAGCCGCAAATGAACGCAAATGTATTAAAGATAAAGTCGAGGAGGATGAACCGACCTCTCGGCGTGTTATCGGGTGTGCATTCGAAGTCAGCAAAGTTTTGGGTCCTGGGTCTTTGAAGTCCGGGTGTCATTATTGATTTGTTGGCTCCAGGATTCGATGTCAGAGATGTCTTTAGATTATGGATACCTGGAAGCAGCCGAGCTATCACACGACTAATTCCTCAAAGGTGCCTGATATCGACACCCACCGAATAGAGCCGGTACCCAGGTTCTCCTGTTTACTCCCCCTCTCCCCAAATCCCTCTCCCAGGAGAGAGGGGCGTTCGGTCGCGCAATTCCGAGGCCGCCATCGCACCATCACTACCGGGGACCTTGAATTTCTCGTCGTGTACAAATCTTGTCCTTGCCGAATCAAGTTCACCTTGAACGTGGGATTTTTCACGGTACCGGCTACACTGGACACCACAGTACAGGATACAAATTTCCCATTAAAATCAGTTGGCTAAATTGATCTTCGTGGTTCTTCGAATAAAGCGACGGTCTGGTAAAATGCCTCAAGCTTTTCCGTCATGTTGAATAAAATCTCTCTCAGCCAGTCCAAACCATACCTGAAAATACTGATGGCCGGACGGTAATGACTCTTGATTGGAATCGGTTTTTGTTCGTGTCACATTCCCCAGAGGCATCCGGACTGAGAATGATGAGGGATTCACTATTCATCAAGCGCATTCCCGTGACCGAGAGCTTCTGACCCCAAACAACCCGTTGTCCCCTCAGTTAGAGTCCCCTCAGTTAGATGACTTTGCCGCATGCCAAGTTACGAAAGAAATTATAGGCCGGTGCTGTGCCATTCCGGCACCGAGCGACGCGTGTATTGTGCTGAATGCGAATCCTGAGTTTTATTTCATTTTTAATGAGATAGAGAACAAGTTCCGTACCGATGAATTCTCTATCGGCGAGGTAGCCATCAATTTTTCCACCCCGAATAGCTCAATAAATCTGTTGATGAGTGGAATGCGTTCGTCCGTATTGGAATTGCCTGTTTTATCTGGCAGGATCGGTAACACGGGAATCGCCACACCTTGCTGGACGATCGCTAAGCATAGAATATTGATATGGGTTTGACCGAATTTCCAGTTGGTCCGACCCAGGGTCAGTAGATACTGACTCTCGGGCAACTGACTGACAATAAACCGAGCCACGGTGGAGAAGTCGAGAGGAAAGGTTCTGAACAGGCATTGAATACGTTTATACCTCGAGTCTTTCAAGGCGCCACCGGGAAGAGCGGTGGCTAATTGTGCGAAATTGACGGTTCTGACCTTGATCAAAGCGATAATCAGACCGGCCAAGTATTTGGTTCTGGACAAGTTCCAACCGAGGAGGAGCCCAGGAAAGCGAGGGAGCGTAAGCGACGAGCGGAGTGCGATGACCCCCGCGTAGGCTCGGCCATGCGACACGGCGTCCAGTCATTGCGGGAGTCCTGGTGCCGCGCGGAGTGCGCGCCGGGATGGACGCAGGACGAACGGGCCGCCGAAGGCCATGGCCGTCGCCTAATTTATGTGCACCCGAAATCGGACAGACCCCATTTCGGGTTTCGCGATAAATGGCGACGCTCCGGAACAGCCAGGCAACAGAGGCACAGAAGCCCTCTAAAAAAATTTATCTGTTGATTAAAGGGTTATGCCAAAATTCGGCAAGGGTGGCTTGAACGCTCGGCTCAATTGCAGAAAAAATACTTTTCTAAATCAATATATTGCAGTTTTTGTCCTGTACTATGAACTGGACACAACAAAATTAAGACACCACCCTCAAGTCAGTGCCGTTCGGCTCTGCCTCCTTTTCTCCAGGAGTTCTGAACCCCGGAATTGAGGCCCACCCGGGAATTTGTTAGTTTGTCCCCGACCTCCGGGACCAGTTTTTCTCCCCTATATATCCCTTATCGGTATGACTAAATACGTTTTCATCACGGGCGGAGTCGTCTCGTCGCTGGGTAAGGGTATCGCATCCGCGTCCCTAGCCGCTCTGCTGGAGGCGCGCAGGTTGCGGGTGACCATGGTCAAGCTGGATCCCTATATCAATGTGGATCCGGGCACCATGAGCCCGTTTCAGCACGGCGAGGTCTATGTGACCGACGACGGCGCAGAGACTGACTTGGATCTGGGACACTACGAGCGGTTCGCGCGTACGCCCATGGGGCGCAACAATAATTTCACCACCGGCCAGATCTACGAGAGCGTGATCCGCAAGGAACGACGAGGTGACTACCTAGGCGGTACGGTGCAAGTAATTCCCCACATCACCGATGAGATCATGCACAGTATCCGGCTGGGGGCAGATGGCGCGGATATCGCCATGGTGGAGATCGGGGGTACGGTGGGTGACATCGAGTCCTTACCCTTCCTGGAGGCAATCCGCCAGATGTGGGTGGAGGCCGGGCGGGAGAACGTCCTGTTCATGCACCTGACCCTGATCCCCTACATTAAGACCTCTGGGGAGATCAAGACCAAGCCCACCCAGCACTCGGTCAAGGAGCTGCGCTCCATTGGTATTCAGCCGGATATCCTGCTGTGTCGCGCCGAACGACATCTGCCGGAGGCGGAATGTAAAAAGATCGCCCTCTTCACCAATGTTCCGGAGGCGGCGGTGATCTCCGCCGTGGACGCGGACAATATCTACCGGATCCCCTTCCTGCTGCATGAGCAGGGGCTCGATGACCTAGTGGTGCGACAGTTCGGACTCGCGGCACCGGCGGCGGACATGAGCGAGTGGGAGCGGGTGCTGCTCCATGGCTTCGACCGATCCGAGCAAAAAGTCACGGTGGGTCTGGTGGGCAAGTACACCCACCTTACCGAGGCCTACAAATCTCTCTCCGAAGCCCTGGCCCATGCCGGCGTCCACACCCGCACCCAGGTCGAGGTCCTCTACCTGGACTCGGAGCGGCTCCAGGACGAAGGCACCGCGTGTCTACAGGGGCTCGATGCCATCCTGGTGCCCGGTGGCTTCGGCGAACGCGGGATCGAAGGCAAGATCGCCGCGGTGCGCTACGCCCGGGAGCATCGGGTGCCCTATCTCGGCATCTGCTTGGGGATGCAGGTGGCGATTATCGAGTATGCGCGTAACCTAGCCGGCTTGGCGGGGGCGCACAGCACCGAGTTCGATCCCGATACGCCGGCCCCGGTCATCGCCTTGGTTACCGAGTGGCAGGACGCGGATGGCCAAATCGAGCAGCGCGCCGCGGATGCCGACCTGGGCGGCACCATGCGTTTGGGCGGACAGAGCTGCCGGCTGGAACCCGGCAGCTTGGCCCGCCGCATCTATGCCCGGCCCCAGGTGCGCGAGCGCCATCGCCACCGTTATGAGTTCAACAACCGTTATCTGGACGCCATGAAAGACGCCGGGCTGCGCTTCTCCGGCTGGTCTCTGGACGGCAAGCTGGTGGAGATCATCGAGATCCCGGACCATCCCTGGTTCATCGCCTCTCAGTTCCACCCCGAATTCACTTCCACGCCACGGGACGGTCATGCCCTCTTCCGGGGCTTCATCGAGGCCGCGCTCGAACGGCGCTCGGCCGCGGAGGAGCCTGTGACATGATGCGGTTGCTCGATTACGAGGTGGGGCTTGACCGACCTCTGTTCCTGATCGCCGGTCCCTGTGTCATTGAGAGCGAGGGCCTAGCGCAGGAGAGCGCCGGGATGCTCAAGGCAATCACCGACGAACTCGGCATTCCTTTTATCTACAAGGCCTCCTTCGACAAGGCCAACCGCTCCTCCCTGAACAGCTTCCGCGGACTCGGGACAGAGGCCGGCCTGCGCATCCTCGCCGATGTGCGGGAGAGGATCAGGGTGCCTGTGCTCACGGATGTCCACCAGGACACGCCCTTGGACGAGGTGGCCGCGGTGGTGGATGTGTTGCAGACCCCCGCCTTCTTGTGCCGTCAGACCGATTTCATCCGAGCGGTGGCCACCCAGGGGAGGCCCGTCAATATCAAGAAGGGGCAATTCCTGGCGCCCTGGGACATGCGACTAGTGGTCGAGAAGGCCCGCTCTACCGGCAACCCAGCTATCCTGGTCTGCGAGCGCGGCGTCTCCTTTGGCTATAACAACCTAGTGGCGGACATGCGGTCCTTGGCCCTGATGCGAGAGACCGACTGTCCAGTGGTCTTCGATGTTACCCACTCCGTCCAGCTACCCGGCGGCCAGGGGGACAGCTCCGGCGGTCAACGCGAGCTGGTGCCGGTGCTGGCACGCGCCGCGGTCGCCGCTGGGATCTCGGGATTGTTCATGGAGACCCACCCGCGGCCCGACAAAGCCCTGAGCGACGGCCCCAACTCCTGGCCCTTGGGCCGCCTGCGCGAGCTGCTCGAAACCCTGATGGTGCTGGATCGGGTCACCAAGACCCGCGGTTTTCCCAAGGACGGGAGTGGTCAGGTTGACCGCACCAGCGGGGATTCACAGAGTGGGCTGCGCCCACCGGAAAATACCGAGTAAGCGCTACGGAGAGAAAATTCAGCCGCAAAGGAGGAGCACAGGGAAGCGAGGGAGCGTAAGCGACGAGCGGAGTGCGACGACCCCCGCGTAGGCGTAGGGTCGTACGTTTCGTCGGCGTGCGGCGCGTGAGCGCCGGCGGAGACGAAAGGCCAAGCCATGCGACACGGCGTCCAGTCATTGCGGAGTCCTGGTGCCGCGCGGAGTACGCGCCGGGACGGACGCAGGACGAACGCGAGCCGCCGAAGGCCATGGCCGTCGCCTAGTTTTTTTGCACCCGAAATCGGACGGGACCCCATTTCGAGTTCCGCGAACAATGGCGACGCTCCGGTAAACGCCAATGAACGCAAATCTATTCAAGAGTCGAGCTGGCCGAACGCGCACCTCAGCCGAGTATTTTGTAGGGTACTTGGAAGAACATGCACAATGGTCAAGCAAAGCCAAATTCAAAAATGCCCTTTCCAAGGTCAGCGATAGCGAACCGGAAGAATTCGACAGTATGGGACACCTTAAAAAATCCAGTAGTGTTTTAGGCGATTTCTATCCAATGAAATACCATCTTGCTGGTCTTTTCGTCCGTCTTTCGTGTTGCGGCAATCGTTACCTAGTCCACTATGCACCAGTTGCCACGTCTTGAATACGAACGAAAATCCGGACCAACCCGGTACATCATTTTCTGCCAATCGCCTTAACCCCTAGTGATGAGCTTTCTACCAAAGCAATAAAAACCGGATTTAACCACTATGCACTGAAAGTGCATAGGTTACTCCTGGACTGAAAGTCCCGAATCATACTAAAGACAAAGTTTCTTATATCCACATTGGATGGGTGACGATGATACTCCAAATAGTCCTTAGGTCATTTGTGATGTTTCTGGTTGGCCGTATGCTCTATCTGATTGCCCCAAAGTGCTTCTCCCAATATCGTTTTCTTCGCTCTGGAAATTTGCGTTCAAGCAACGGTATGATTGTTATGTTTTTGATCATTCATTTTAGATCATTATAGTCTACTTGTGTAGCCGCTAAAGCCGTGCACTAAAGTGCATAGTTTTGAACTAGCGTACTGAAAATAAAGGAAACCTTGAATGTGGGATTTTTCACGGTACCGGCTACACTGGATACAATAAAATTAAAACACCACCGAAAATTTCGATAACATGCAGCATAGGGCTATTTATCATGACCAATTTCCGCCCGGCAAATGTTTCAGCAGGCAATGCAGTTTTCCGTTCCGGATCGCTCCGCCCTTGTCGAGGGACTTATCGCCAGCCTCGACAAACCTGACAACATGCTCGACATCTTATGGCTGAAAGGGCCGAGGATCGTATGAACGCCTATCGTGCCAGAGAGCTTGCAGCTGTTGATGCGGATGAAGTATTTGCCGAACTTGGACGCAATCCTTGAAGGTTCGATTTCTATTACTGGCTCGGCGTGAGCTCGGGGAAGTGGTTTGTTACTATAATATGTTAGTTTTTAGATAGCTTCTTAGGTGCGAGAGAGGACGAAGGGAATTCTATGGCGAAACATGACAAGGTAATGGAGAAGACCCTTCTCAGCGTATCTGAGCTAAATGCTACAGTAACCACAGTTCTTCCTATTAAAATTAATTAAAGATACTGCAAATCCGGCTGAGTCAGTGGTTAACATATCCGGGAGGGGGCAGTATACTTAACTTCTAAAAAACGCGTCAGCGTCTGCACCATAAATGTTAGAGGGAAAATTATTCAATATGAATCCCCCTGTGGCCATAAACAAGAAATAAACGTCTGAAGACGGAGTCCATGCATTAAGATGATTTTTTCCACCAACTTAATACCCCAATTGTATGAGAAGGACAGGATAATGATTATGCTCACTATCCAAGTTACACTAGAGGAGTACAGGAAAAGCAAGGGAGCGTAAACGACGAGCGGAGTGCGACGACCCCCGCGTAGCCGTAGGGCCGAGCGTTTCGTCGGAGTGCGGCGCGTGAGCGCCGGCGGAGACGAAAGGCTCGGCCATGCGATACGGCGTCCAGTCATTGTGGGAGTCCTGGCGCCGCGCGGAGTGCGCGCCGGGACGGACGCAGGACGAACGCGGGCCGCCGAAGGCCATGGCCGTCGCCTCATTTTTCGCCCCCGACATCGGACTTTCGCACCCGACATCGGACTTTCGCACCCGACATCGGACGGACCCCATTTCGGGTTTCGCGAACAATGGCGACCGCTCCGATTCTACATAAAGTATCTTTAGTATAAATATGTCCACCTGCTACGGTATACCCCTTAACGCCTATTACTAACAGCATCGGGTGGTCATCAGTTTGCCGTCAGCGATAGTTTTCGATTTATTTGTGTTCATTTGCGGGTAAGTCTTCATTTAGGAAATCCTACCGCTGTATCCGGATATTGTGCACCACCGGATTAACCCGTAATCTCATATCGATCATCCAACCCGACTTACCCGAACCGTAAGTCTTATCCCAAAAGAGGAAAAACCAAATGTCCGAAATTGTCGACATCAAGGCCCGCGAGATTATGGATTCCCGCGGCAATCCCACCGTCGAGGCCGATGTGATCACCGCCACCGGCGCCATCGGTCGCGCCGCGGTCCCCTCCGGTGCCTCTACTGGGTCCCGCGAGGCCCTGGAGCTGCGTGACGGAGATAAATCCCGCTACCTCGGCAAGGGCGTGCTGACGGCCGTCAAAAACATCCAGGGCGAGATCCGCGATACCCTGGTCGGCACCGAGGTTAGTGCCCAAAAAGACATCGACAACAAGATGATCAAGCTCGACGGCACCGACAACAAGGGCCGTCTCGGTGCCAACGCGACCCTCGGCGTCTCCATGGCCGCCGCCCACGCGGCGGCTCAAGAGCAGTCGATCCCTCTGTACAAGTACCTGGGGGGCGACAACCTGCCGCTCCCGGTGCCCATGATGAACATCCTCAACGGCGGCGAGCACGCCGACAACAGCGTGGACTTCCAGGAGTTCATGATCATGCCGGTGGGCGCCCCCAGCCTGCGCGAGGCGGTACGCTATGGGGCCGAGGTCTTCCATGCCCTCAAATCGGTGCTCCACGGCAAGGGTCTAGCCACCGGCGTCGGCGACGAAGGTGGCTTCGCCCCGGACATGCCCTCCAACGTAGCGGCCGTCGAGGTCGTCCTGGAAGCCATCGAGAAAGCCGGCTTCAAGGCAGGTGGGGATATGTACCTAGGCCTGGACGTGGCCAGCTCCGAATTCTACAAGGACGGCACCTACACCCTGGCGGGCGAGAACCGCACCCTCGACTCCCAGGGCATGTGCGAGCTACTCTCCGACTGGGTGAGCAAATATCCCATTCTGTCCATTGAGGACGGCATGGCCGAAGGGGATTGGAACGGCTGGAAGTTGCTCACGGATGCCATCGGCGACAAGGCCCAGCTCGTGGGCGACGACCTGTTCGTGACCAACACCAAGATCCTGAAGAAAGGCATCGACAAGGGCATCGCCAACTCCATCCTCATCAAGGTCAACCAGATCGGCACCCTGACCGAAACCCTGGAGGCCATCGAGATGGCCCACAAGGCCAAATACACCGCCGTGGTTTCCCACCGCTCCGGTGAGACCGAAGACATCACCATCGCCGACTTGGCCGTGGCTTCCGCCGCTGGTCAGATCAAGACCGGCTCCCTGTCCCGCTCCGATCGCGTCGCCAAGTACAACCAGCTCATGCGTATCGAAGACCAGCTGGTCGGCAAGGCCAGCTATACGGGCAAGGGCGCCTTCCGTTGGCTCTGATCGTCCACCACTCGTCCTGATGCAAAATGCGCTGGTTCGCGGGCCTGTTGCTGTTTCTGCTGTTGGGGTTGCAGCATCGTCTGTGGGTCGGCGGCGGCCTAGCGGAGGTCCGGGCCCTGCGGGACCGGATCGACGCGCAACAGGCCGAACTCGAGCAGCTGCGGGCCCGCAACCGGACCCTCGAAGCCGAGGTCCTCGACCTCTCTGAGGGTGTGGAGGCCCTGGAAGAGCGGGCCCGCAGCGAGCTGGGGATGATCAAAGACGGCGAGCTGTTCCTACAAATCATCGAATGAGCCGGTCGGACAGGCCCCCCCGAAACTGGCCCCTCCCGCCACCGTGGATCGGGGGTCTTAGAAGAGACCTCAGAAAACCGGGTGGTGTTATTGATTTGTTGGTTCTAGGATTCGATGTCAGAGATGTCTTTGGATTATGGATACCTGAAAGCAACCGAGCCGTAGCACGACTAATTCTTCAAGGTGCCTTATATTGACATCCACCGAATAGAGCCGGTACCCAGCCCCCCCCTGTTTACTCCC
>Ga0209681_1000283_pt1 | contig 13156 bp, 3 predicted proteins | sample WorMetLIZISLAND2_3_FD_187416 | JGI IMG/M metagenome (GOLD analysis project Ga0209681, IMG submission 187416) | Marine gutless worms symbiont microbial communities from Max Planck institute for Marine Microbiology, Germany - Olavius clavatus LIZARD... ... | reverse complement strand
CTCGTATCCTGGCCTAGTCTACTAAATTAACTTTCTCTCCTTGTGTGGTCCTTGTGGTAGCTTTTTGTTACTTAGGCCACCCTAAAAATTTATTGATTGATTGATTGATTGATTGATTGATTGATTGGCCATAACTCTGCAACGCGTCAGCCGATCCCCTTCATGTTTGGTTCTACGCTGGGGTTTTCGGGGACGGCGGATCGAACGGCGCCATTTCCGGTTGGATCAAATTCAAGATGGCAGCCGGCAGCCATCTTGGAAAACTTCAAACGGCCATATCTCAACAACGCATGATGTATGTATGTATGTATGCATGCAGACCATACTTTGCCCTCGGTCTCTCTATAATGATGGAGATTCGAAACTTATTTCATAAGGGGGGGGGTCACTAGCCGACCCACGGTATAAAGAGAAAGAATGAAAAAGCAGATGTTGAGAAATAGCCGAGGAAACAACAACGCGCGAGGAGTATACATAGATTGGTCACAATCTAAAGTATTTCTTGTTTATTATATAGTTACACGTTAACAAGAAATAAGCTTACTTGAGATTGTGGTTTAAACGAATTTAGTCTATTGTATTAGACTAAACTTAAAGGCTTTGTTGGCTTCGTTGTTAGACGATGAACATCCTGATTGTCAACCAGAGCGTCATAGACATGTGTGCATCTTTCATCATGCTACTGACTGCAGCCGTTGTCACGGTGGACGGCACTCGTATGTCACGTGACAGACTCTAGGCAGGTGCCCGTTGTCACGTGACAGTGTCTACGATCAGTTCGTTTGTCGTATATGGCTCACACGTGTTCCGCTCTGGGGTTTAATGACTACGTCGACATACGGAATTCTCGTCACTGCTATTGAGCGTTACATCGCTGTCATCTATCCAATCTGGTACAATGTAAGAATCAAAAAACTATTCTATAAAGTATAGCGCATGCAGATAATTCGCAAGTTTAAAAAATCCGCGTGTGTTTTTGACGTATATATGTCTACAGCGATCTACGATCTGATCGTTGCACTTTGTGCCCATTCCATATAGGGCAATTCGTAAAACGCGGTAAAAATCCGTAAAATAATAATATGTTTTATAATATCGATTATACGGAGCTGTTACTCCCAAGCGCAGCATGGTTAAAAGTATACAAATGACTTTCGTCCAATGCCTATTACACTTATGCTATTACACTTCAGCGTATATGGTGTTGCCAAAGAGCTGTGCAAAAATTGAATTTGGAGAATAATTTCTAAAACGACTATATATGTATCACAAGAAGCCCAGCTGTTGCTGAGATAGCCGATCCTACGCGTATACGCGTTTGTTTACAGAGTTGAAAGTTGTGATATGATATTGTCCGTTAAATATGGACTTCATGCAGACCGTGCATGCATGCATGGTCATTGTTTTTCCATACATGAAAATTTTGGAGTGGCGAGTTTGAGGTATGCGGTAGGTGGAGGGCTGGAGCTACCTATACTATATCGTGTCGGCAGCTATATGGCAGCTATTCTCTTGTTCAGACATCTTTGCAGTATATGTACAATGTATATAGGCCCATGTATATAGTAGATAGTTCCCTTGCTTACTTATAGTGAAGCGCTGCAGATACGATAGGAGGTCATATTCGTGCACGACGAGCAGGGTGTGGCTGCTCTGACAACCAAGAATTAATCGCCCGACGAGCCACGAATTCTAGGAGTCTGCTGCGGCGCCATTTATGGTAAGGTAGATTAGTGTTAGGCCGTCTCTTCAACGCTACGGGCTAACGGCTGCCGCGAAGCAGTATTTATGTGACGTCATCAGAGCTTAGGCTCAGACGCTGCCAAACAGTCAAACCAGTCGTCTCGTGTCGATGTATTATACGATCGGAATGTATTAATAAAGTCGAAATTAGGGGGCTCACTAGCTCTCTAAAATAATGGTGGAAGAATGCGGAAGATCCGACTCGCCATTGAGCTAAAATATTCGCGAAAAATGCAATGAATGCAGCGTCCAAACAACAACTTATTCGATCGGCCGCCGGCGAAAGCAACACGGTCATCCACGACTGACGTTTTCGTTTCGCCCCGACTGACATCTACAACAGCGGCTACTCGACACCCGACGACACCATCATCACCTGTGGTAACCACCGCACCAACACCGACCGGTGTACGATTTACTACATCGACTGCTACACCACCGCCGCCGCTTCTACAACCGTATCACGGCATGGAACAACAAAATCACGGTGAGGGAACGTCGGCGGCAGCGCAAGCTACGGCACCCGTTACGACAGCTTCGACAGCCCCAGTCACAACAACGACGTCGACGGCAACCACGGCAGTAACGCCAGCATTGGTGGGCGGTGGGGCGGATAGCACTTTCGCTCCCCCGCCGTTCCGTGGAATGGACACTGAGGACGCCGATGGATGGATGGCCAGGTTTGAAAAATATTCTACATATAGAGGCTTTGCAGATCGAGAACGCTTACACCTCATAGCCGTATTGCTTCGAGATGAGGCGTCGGACTGGTATGACAGCCTAGAGGATGACATAAAAACGGGCTGGCCGAATTTGAAGCAAGCTTTTGAACAACGTTTTCAGAATTCAGAGTTAACACGATGGCGAAAGGCGAATGACCTGTGGCAGCGTGTGCAGGGTGCCAATGAGAACGTCGAAAGCTACATAACGTCTGTCAAAAAGCTGGCCAAAGTAGTGGGTGTCGAGGGAGAACAATTACGTTACGCATTACAACGTGGTCTACGTCCGCAAATCCTCGCACACGTCATCCAGGCACAAGCTACGACAGTCGACGACCTGGTCAGGGCTGCAAGGGTCGCGGAGGCGGCGTCTCTAGCAACTGCAACGGCGCCGGCGGATTCTTCAATGGATCGTGTTGTCGCCGAGCTCGCTGCCAATCGACTGGCAGCAGAGCGCAACACAATCGAGCTACAAAGATTCACCAGTCAACTGGCCGCGAAACCTGTCAGCAACGTCAACAGATCAAGAACGCCGTCGCCATCGACGCGTCCATCAGTCCAGCGTCGCGTGACCTTCGAGCCACGTCCGAGGTGGGAACAACAAGCAAATCCACCGCGTCCTCAATCGTGGCGTGGACGATCAGCAGGAGCAGGGCCGCGCAGAATGACGCCATCAAACACCAACAACTGCCAATACTGCAACGGTTTCCACACGCCAGGCAAGCAGTATTGTAGAGCTGCCAATGTTGAATGTTATGTGTGCAAGAAAATAGGCCACCTAGCGAGAGTCTGTCGAAGTGGGAGGCGTCAGGGCCAAGCAAGTCCCAATTACGATCCCACTGGGAATTTTTCAGGCTAGCGGTGCGGGCCTAGTCGTCACTCAGGACGGCAGTGCACGATAGGGCCTACGAATAATGACTTAATAAATTCTAAACCGAAGAATCTAATAAGAGCTACTATTAACAGACGTCGTACAGCAATCTTAATTGATAGTGGCGCGGTCGTGAGTTGTATTTCTGAGAATTTTGCACAGAAAATTGGCGTATCTAATTGCACAAAATTGAATCGAGAACGGCTTATTTCTGCCGACGGCAAAAGCTTAGACGTTCTGGGGTCGATTGAACTTACAGTGGGCTTAGCTGGCTTGTTAGTACCTCATGAATTTCAAATTATAAAACGCTTGAACCACAACGCTATTATCGGTCTTGATTTTTTGCAGATTACAGAATGTAAATTAGATTTAAAATCGTCGTCGATATCATTTTATGACGGTTTGGTCGTTCTGCCATTGCAACAAAATTCTGGGGAAATAGCTGTAGTTCGCTGCATAAAGAAGTGCATTGTGCCAGCGGGCAGCGAATGTCTGCTGCCAGTAAAACTAAGCCGTAAATCTCTTGCACGTTGCAGCACGCCCGTGATCATGGAGCCTCATAGTACTAGCTGCACTCAAGGTTATTTGGTGGCTAGAGCATTAGTAGATCCGGCGTCGTCAGGTCGACGTTTGGCCTGTCGTATTTTTAATCCCGCTGATGTTCCATGTATCGTTCGCCAAGGAGCGCCCGTAGCAACTATCAGCGCTGCTGAGGTGCTTGTTGGCGACTGTAAACAGAGTCAGACTAACACAGCAGCATCAGACCTAAAAACGACTTGTTGCAAATTACATTTTTTGACGAACATGGGTCTTAAATTAAATTGTGAAGGGCTGGACAAAGATATACAATCTCAATTTTACGACCTTTTGTTTGAATATCGCGATATTTTTGCACGTAGTTTGCGTGATTTAACTGGCTCTACTATTATGGAGTGCCCAATTTTAACTTACCCAAATGCACAACCCATGCGTTCCAGACCCTATAGGTTGAACGACGCAATGCGCAAAGAAGTAGACAGACAGTTAGACGAAATGCTTGAAGCTGGCATAATCGCAGAGTCAGACAATTCTCAGTTTGCGGCACCCATAGTCATGGTGCGTAAATCATCAGGTGAGATGCGGTTTTGCATTGATCTCCGTAAGTTAAACGAAATTTCTATTCCATTATTTCACCATGTCCCCCTTGTGGACGACGTAGCTGACGTAGTTGCCAGAAATAAGGCACAAGTAATGTCGGTACTGGACCTCAGAGGAGCTTTCTACCAGCTCCCGATAACAGCTGATACAGCTGAAAAAACGACCTTCATTACTCCACATCGAGGGTGCTTTAAGCACTTACGTCTTCCTATGGGACATTGTCAAAGTAGTTACTATATGCAAAACGCTCTTCAAAAATTATTTAGGTACGAGATTGGTTCTTTCCTCTGTGTCTATTTGGATGATGTTTTGGTTGCCAGCCCATCATATGAGATTCATCTAAAGCATCTTCGAATTGTGTTTGAGAAATTGCGCAGTGTCAACTTAAAACTTCACCCTGGCAAATGTTGTTTCTTACAACAAGAATTAAAATATTTGGGTCACATTTTCAGTGCTAAAGGTGTACAAACAGATCCCAAGAAAACGGAAGTAATAAGAAATTACCCTACCCCCAAAACTATTAAGGAAGTAAGAGCTTTTCTTGGGTTAGCTAATTTCTACCGCCGCCATATCTCACATTATTCAGACAAAGCTTTTGGACTAACAAAATTGTTACGCAGTGGTACAGTTTTTCATTGGGGGCCACAACAAGAAACCTCATTTCAGTGTCTTAAGGATGCTTTGGTGAATTCACCCATTTTGGCATTGCCAGATTTCAGCCAGGAAATGGTACTGACTTGTGATGCAAGTGACAAATCCATTAGTTTTAATCTGTCCCAGGTAATTAATGGACTTGATCACGTGATTGAATATGGCGCCAGGGGATTACGTAAATCTGAGCTTAACTACAGTGTCTCTCAGAAAGAATTGCTTGCAATAATCACGGGAGTTCAGCATTATCATGATTATTTGTCAGGTGCAGAATTTCTAATAAGAACAGATAATTCTGCATTACAATATTTGAACTCTATGAAGCATGCGACAGGTCGTCTAGGAAGATGGAATCTTTTGTTGAGTACATATAAATACAGAGTTGAACACGTCAAAGGTACCAAAAACGTAGTCGCAGATGCGTTAAGTCGTTTAGACTTACCTGAACCCGACGACGGTGTGGCTAGTCCAGAGACTGAATTAGACAATTTATTGATGAACATTGATGTGACCCGAGACGCTAATATTGAGGAGGCGTCATCAATGCCAAAATCCGTATGGGAAATAAGTTTTGGAACGGATCCAGGGACGGAGACGCGTGATTTACAGACCACAGATATCCAAGATAATTGTCCTGACTTAATTAGTAATCACAACATTGCAGAAAAGCAGCAACGTTGTTTGGATTGTGAGCCATTATTGGAATATATCAAGTTTGGCATATTGCCATCAGATGATGCTCAGGCACGTAAAATCATTTTCCAAGCAGAGCGCTACATTGTCGAAGACGATATATTGTACCACTTAGAACTGCCGAGAAATAAAAAGTTACAGCAGTTGGAAACGGTCAGGCGACAGCTCGTGGTTCCTAGAGAGCTACGTGAGCTGATTTTGAAAAGTTATCATGACAAATATTGCCATATTAGTGGAGATAAAATGTACAACACTATTCGTACTAAATTCTTTTGGATCAATATGTACACTGATGTATTTCAATGGTGCAAAACATGTCTCGAATGCCAGTCAGGCAAGGCAGGTGCACACACACGTGCTCCATTGAGAAGTTTGCCTGTAGAGACTACAATCTTTGAAAGATGGCACGTCGATCATTTGTCACTACCTGAATGTCACGGATATAAACATGTTTTAGTAGTGATAGACAGCTTTTCTCTGTATTCAATTCTTCTACCCACAAAGACAACAGGTGCAGAAGAAACTGCCAAATTATTGTATGATAATTTATTTATGCAATACGGAGCCAAAACACTTTTATCAGACAGAGGGTCTGCATTTCGTTCTAAATTAGTACAAGAGCTATGTCGTTTATTAGGCGTTCGGCAAGCATTTACTTCTTCTAGGCACCCAGAAAGCAACAATAGATGCGAGGCGTTTAATAAGAATCTTTTAAATAGTTTGCGTACACGATGTGAATCACAACCGAATTGGCCCAACTTGCTTTCAACAATCGGTTTTACTTTTCGGACATCTGTGGTCAAATCTCTAGGGATGTCCCCGTATCAGCTGGTATTTGGCATTGAACCGCGTGTGCCGATAGACGATATTTTGCTACCTTCTAGGAATCTGCCTGCCAATGCACAGTGTTATTTTTCGCACATGAATAGTCAGTTACAACTTTTGCGTGAGACAGCTAGACAGAATCAAATAGAAGCCAATGCACGGACAGCAGTCACTTATAATGCACGACATGGTGTTAAAATGCCGATTTTTGCAGCAGGTGATAGGGTGTGGCTGCACGACCCTCGAACAACTAAAGAAAAACTAGGTCATAAAATAGCAAAAAAATGGCGTGGTCCATTTTTAATCTTGCAAGCCAGTCCAGAGTATCATGTATATAAATTGCAAGATTGTGCAACACAAAAAGAGTTGCCCTCCCTTATTCATGCAAATCGTTTACGCCTATTTAATACTTCCAGGGACGAATTTTATACCAAAAATAACACAACGTTACAGACTGATTCTAGTGCCGACGATTATACCGGTGCAGCAGCTGATGCCAGCAGACAGCAGCAACACGGCGCCCAGTCAGCTGATACTTTAGATACTGCTGGAGCCGACACTGGCATTGTTAAAAACACCAGTGCAGCTGGCTGTTCGACGCAAGATTCGACTGCTAACACAGACACTACTGATCTGAGTGACTGGCACACGATAAAGGCTATTCTCAGGCATAAACGGCGTGGTCGTAACGTCTTTTATTTGGTGCAGTGGGAGGATGACACTACCACTTGGTTACCAAGACGTGACGTTACAGACACAGCTGTTGATATTTATTGGCTCGATAAAACAAAGAAACGCCGCAGAAAGCGGAGCTGAGTGAATGACGACATACTCGTATCCTGCAGAACCTTTATTTTTATTTTTCAGGAAGTAGTAATTAAAAATTGAGCGCGCACAATTATTCGACTTAATTTTTCTGGTTTGTTTTGTTTTATTTCTGCAGGATTCGGTCGTATCGCGTTCACTTGCTTCTTTTGGCTACTGCTATGCGTTGCAATACAAGAGAGCCACAGTTCAGACGTTGACGAACGTGAAGAGGTCATAATGAGACTGAACTACGGTACGGTATTCAAACGCATTGATACCGTTGACCTAGTGACTGATGTTTGGATGCAAACATTTTTGATTAAGTTGCCTATAGTGAATGTGTCGACACTGACAGTCGAAAAAATTGATTGTACTCTTTTTGGCGACCCTACGGGTTGTACGCACTTCATTGACTTATTGCAATTTCTTCATAATGCCTCTATAAAGGCTGTGAAGCATATTGATAGGGCCATACAGCACATACACCAGCTGTTGCCCAGTGCATTAGAACGCGACGATATGTACGCAGACAGACGCCAACAACGTGGCTTATTTGACTTTGTTGGAGAAATATCGCATAGTCTTTTTGGGACTGCGAGAGACACAGACATTGAGAGTGTTCACAAGACAATAGCAGATCTAAAACGCCGGGAACATACCATGGCCAGTGCTTGGCAGCATGCTGAAGATCGACTGGCGAGTTACGGAGAGGTCGTTAATCATCGCCTTGACACAATGAACAAAATGGTTTCTACTGAAAAGCAGGCCATTCGAGATCTATATGACACGGTAGCTAGAGAGACGTCCGCTGTTTCTCGTGCTAGTAGTTTGTTGGCTCACGCTTTCAATCGATTTGAAGATTTTGTTATTCTCCTTGACCATTTGCATGATTTCCAGAACGGCCTGGAACTTCTAAATCACGGAATGTTGAGTCCGAGTATAATTTCACCCGGAGATTTGAATCGTGCTATTTCTGCAGTGGCGACACACCTGCGCTTTTTACCTGAAGTGACTCTACGTATTTTGCGCCCACGAGTGAGATCCTACTATACAATGCACAATTTTCTTCTCTCACGTCACGGCAACAATATTCTTTTGCACTTACCAATTCCACTTGGAATTTTGCCCACACATTTATATTTATTTCAAGTTCATACAGTTCCGTTGTCCACCCCAGGCAGTTTGCAGCACGCCACAATTTTGACTGGTGTACCAAAATACTTGGCATATCATCCTTCATCACCATACTTTTTGGAATTCGATGAACTTCCCCAAGTATCACCATCAAAGTTACTTTTCTTAGACCACACCTCAGCTGTATTGCAATCAGTGAATCAACCATCATGTTTGATGAAAATTTTGAAAGACAATGTCAGTTCAATTCCTTTGGCTTGTAAATTTGCGGTTGCAACAAATTCCATCAAACCTCAAATTCTCAGCTTGGACAGACAGCATGTTCTTTTGATTAATGTTTCACATGTGACTATTCGATGCCATCATGAGCCTGAACGAAACATCAGTTGTGCAGCAACTTGCAGAGTGACTCTACCATGTAGATGTATTCTGGTCTCTGAATTTATCTTCGTTCCGGGTCGCATGGAGGGCTGTTTTCCTGGACGAAGACCGCTTGTACTGCATAATGTTAACTTACCCCTCCTCCAACATTTCTTCAATGAGTCACAACTGAAGGAAATTTATGGCAACACTCTATTACCGGATCCGCTGCGTGTCTTTGTGCCTTCTCTCAAGATATTTGAAGCAAATTTTTCACATGAATTACAGGCAGATAAGGTGGCACGTTTTGATCTTGCGAGAATTGTAAATTTAACTAAACACGATAAACAGGCATATGCATCACTTGCTCACTCAATGGTGGATGACTGGACATCTTACGCTTCTGGTTCCTTCGACCGTACCTTTTCATTATTTAGTTGGAAATCATGGTGCATTATTGTTGTTGGACTTTTGGCAATTGTGAGTTTTGGATGGGTCCTTCTGTTAAGCTATAAACTGAAAATTTTGGCCGCTTCTGTTACTGCTTTGTCCTTGACTCCACGAATTCACGCAATTCCGGCTGAATTAACTTATTTCTCATCCACGGCTAATCCAGTCAATCAAAGCAGCATATTTCATTTTATACAAGTACCCGTTGATTGGACCTTGGATGTTACCGTCATTCTGTTACTCATATTAATTACCTTGGTAATTGCGGTGAAAGCATTCAAACGTCATCAGAAATCTCTTTACCAATTTGATCTCTTTCTGCATGTTGGCATTGATACCTCGAGCTGTGTAATATGGCTAAAATCATTTCAACTGGAACCTAGCTGCTACCATTTTACGGCCGACACTTTTGTCGAATCCTTGGAGGTCATTGGAATAATTTTTCCGCGCTTACTTTTGTCGTGGCCATCTCTACGCATTCGTTCCGAAGTGACTAACGAATCGTACTATTTGCCTAAAACCGTGTCGATTTCGTGGAAGCAAGCATCATTCTTACGTCAAACTCTTCGTCAACCATACTGGTGCGTGTTCGTCACCAAAACCAATGATGGTCAATCTATGATAACCCTACCTATACGTGATTGGCAGGCTGCACCTAGTTATGGTGACATGCCTCGCGCTGTAAGCATGGTAACTTTGAAAACGAATGCTTCGGCACCGGCGTTGTACCCGTCGATTGATGAGGCTACTAGTTCACTGTGATGAACTATACCATTGGATTCTTCGGATTAGTCATGATTTTGACCGTCCAGTAGTCTATACATATATAGTTGTATCTTGTATTTACATAGTTTAGCTTTTTTCATGTTATTGCCCTAGACCCTACGTTTCGAGTTGCTTTGATTGTTGACATATTTATTCATTTAACGACATGTTCTTTGAACATTATGATTGTCGTTTGGAGTTTTTTGTGTGTGGCCAGTCATTTCTTCGCACATGTGGTTCATCTACTCGTCTTCGGAGCGCACTGTACATTTCTGCTGCCACTACTGACAGCAGCGAGACATGGCTGTGTCGCAGGCTTCATCGCCTCGCATCGGCTTCTAACTGTATCAGTAATCTAACTGTTCTCAGCGCCAGCCACAACGTCAGTACTGACATATTTTTTTCTGTTGCACTCCGAAGAACGAGTTGAACAAGTTAAACGAGTTAACCGAGTTGATTGCTACATTTTATTTATTTGATCATTGGCTAATTGGTTTGTTCATTTTACTCGACATATTTACCGTCGCGTGTAGTGACTTCGTCGATATATCGTTGCCTTCTCCTATACTTTTCGTTGTCGTTGCGTCGACAATGGGACAATGACCCCATTTTGAGGAGCGACGAACTTTGACATTTATTGTTCATTGATATATCTTAGCTTGCGGCCTCTTTAATATTAGATGCCATGGACATTACATTATTGTTGATATGACGTCACATTTTAGGCCTCATAAGGACAGCTGCAGACATTTACACGTAGTTGTATTGCATTAGGCCTATGCTTATCGTCATGTTATATTTCCTTATTCGCGGCAGCTGGTTTCTCTCTTCGTTCTTTCGGCATTTCTCTCTTTTCACTTTTATTTCATTTTGCGGACAAAATTTTTCAGCCGGGGGGAATATAGTAGATAGTTCCCTTGCTTACTTATAGTGAAGCGCTGCAGATACGATAGGAGGTCATATTCGTGCACGACGAGCAGGGTGTGGCTGCTCTGACAACCAAGAATTAATCGCCCGACGAGCCACGAATTCTAGGAGTCTGCTGCGGCGCCATTTATGGTAAGGTAGATTAGTGTTAGGCTGCCTCTTCAGTGCTACGGGCTGACGGCTGCCGCGAAGCAGTATTTATGTGACGTCATCAGAGCTTAGGCTCAGACGCTGCCAAACAGTCAAACCAGTCGTCTCGTCTCGATGTATTATACGATCGGAATGTATTAATAAAGTCGAAATTAGGGGGCTCACTAGCTCTCTAAAACATATTCTGCTTGGCCTGAGTGACATGCTGAACTTCCGTCTGAATGCAAAGTTGTGTATCATCCGCGAAACTGTGAACCACGATAGGCCTACCGTGTCGAGCTATCGATGCATTCATGTAGTTCTGCAGCGTAAATGATAAACTTCAAACTTCAAAGGACCAAGACAGACTGGAACCTTGTGGCAGGCTGCATTCTAGTTGAACCGTATCCAACGGCACGCCTCCAGCGACAACTGCACACGTTCGACTCTGAAGATAGGTTGTATGCCAGTGCCACTGGAGCGCACTTCCAGAGAGACCGCACCGTTTCTCTAATATTTAATTCTCTATAATTCTCTAATAATTTAAATGCAGAGTCTATTTGAATTGTGTGTATATAAATTTTTAGCAAGAGCCCGCAATCGACGACGCCTTTAGCCTGCTTCCGTGATACTAATTGCATTGCATTGCATTGCATTACTTACTTATTATTCGGGCACCTGCTGGCCATTAATCGAAACCGGAAGCGCTTGAAACCAGGAAGTCCGTGTGTTTGGTTTCTGTCATGGCGGCCAGCGCTAAAGTGTCGGATTTGCTGCAGGCACCGAGCAATGACAAGTGTGCCGACTGTGGACAGAGCGGTCAGTAAAACGTCTTCTCATTTTACACTCTACACGACAATTCCACCTCGCACTGATGTACCGTTTTATGTATGTCACTCAGACTGTCAGAATCTCGACACCCGCCAAGCGTAAATGTTATTTTTCCGGTTATTCGCACCGTTTGCTACTCCCATACGTTGGTTAGGTATAGTAGGGTTAGGGTTAAAGATAGCGGTAGGTTAGGTTTAGTTTTTTTCATATTCCGTGACCGGAAGGCTTCAGAAGTTAGGTCATGACAGACCCACCAACCACCTATTGGGTTATGGTTAGAATAGGGTTCGGGTTATAAGTTTACAATAAGTAGCTTACCTGCATAGTTTATCACTGTGTGACCCCGTCAGCAATGGCTAGAAATGTTAGCACTGGGTCAGGCTAACACTACTGTGAGTTAGAGAATGTGCTATATAAATTGGGGATGGGCTGCCATAGCTAAGGGTTACGGATAGGGTTAGGGTTAGGTATAGGGGTAGGGTTAGGGTTAAAGATAGTGGTAGGTTAGGTTTATATGACGTATATGCTGTAGGGATAGGGTTATGGACAGGAATCGCCAATCTGAACCTAACCTACTTAAGATTACTTAGCACAAAAACGTATCACATTAGCTCTGGCGGCCCCTAGCTATTGCTGACCCGAACCATATAAATTTACACTTTTCACTTTTCTTACTTACTTTCTTACTTGCCCGAATTAACTCGGTCTGTTTCTGTGTGAGCTCTGTGCTCAGGTTTACTATTATACGGTGTGATGTTATGTATCTATGTTATCTATGTTAAGTTATGTTATCTATGTTAATTTGTGTTATCTATGTTCAGGTACTGAGTGGGCGTCGTACAACATCGGAGTGTTCCTGTGTGAACTTTGTGCTCAAGTTCATTATTACACAATGTGGTGTTATCTATGTTAAGTTGTGTTATCTGTGTTCAGGTACGGAGTGGGCGTCATATAACATTGGAGTATTCCTGTGTGAACTCTGTGCTCAAGTTCATCGGTCGCTGGGGTCTCACATCAGTAAAGTAAAGTCACTGAGACTCGACACGTGGGACGAAGCACAGATTGAGGTCAATTATCTTGATTACATACAATATTTATATTATTTATTATGTAC
>Ga0209681_1000281_pt1 | contig 13181 bp, 7 predicted proteins | sample WorMetLIZISLAND2_3_FD_187416 | JGI IMG/M metagenome (GOLD analysis project Ga0209681, IMG submission 187416) | Marine gutless worms symbiont microbial communities from Max Planck institute for Marine Microbiology, Germany - Olavius clavatus LIZARD... ... | reverse complement strand
CAGTTACAGTTAACTGATGCTTATTTTCCAGTTATTACTGGATTTCAGTTACAGTTACTATTAACTGGAATTACACTGGTTAAACGGTTTTTCTTCACTCAGCTGTTATCTGTGGCATTAATTGATTGGGAACTTGTTGCATTTGGCATTTTGTTATTTTTTGGTACGCTTATGACACTTGTGTGGGTGAGAAATACTTTCAAAACTTGTGGCTGTGTGTGACAGATACAGTTCTGTTTAAACCGAATCCCACACTGTGAGTTACACCAGGCAGTGGACAGAATGACGGATCTCAATTTATTGTTTCCGCAGTTTCTATCCACTGATTTGCCAAGTACCGTTCAGTCTTACCTTGATGAGCCCAGGTAGGTCTTGTCACGTGACTGTATGAAATAATGTGTGAATTACAATCCTGGCTATTTTTATTTATGTTTGAAAAAAATCTGACCTGTTTGTAGAGAAGGGTAAAAATGGAAGAAAAGAAGTGAAAAGAAATGCCATTCATCAGTGGAATTTGTCATGCAAGTAATGTAATCCATGACTTTGCAAAAGCAACTCATTGCAACCACAAAAACTGTCTGAATCGCTATGTTTCAATTGTTCATTGTTGTATTGGAAGAAAATTGAACCTCATCTTGAAACTTAGTAGCAATTGCTCAACGAATAAAAGTCAAATTTGTTGCATACAGTTTTGTTTTAAATTTCGTTAGATACATTTCTGCACTATATTTAAATTGGTTTTCATTTCACATTGTTACATTGAAAGTCATAGGAGTGAACTTTTTTTGAAACACAGTGTACAATGGATTCGTTCTGTGATGCTTATGTGGCTGATGTACGACGTGTGCATAGCATAGGTGGGACTGCTGGCTGCCACAGCCATATAAGATAGCTTATAATATTTACCTGCACTTGTCAATCTGATCCAATACCTGTTTCGTCGCTAGTCTAGAGTCAGTCTGTTTGTTAATCTTATTCATTTGCTGTCAACTGTTACATTCTTTGTGACCTGCATACGCAGTTTCTGTGTCCTGACAACCCAGATTTGTAACATACTGTCGTCTCATCTCAAAAATGATAATAATTAGTTGTGGACAGTTTGTCAGGCCTTAATACTTGGCTCTTTGTAGAAGCCTGCTTGTACAAAGCACCACTGAGAATTTTGTTTATGTGGCACTGCGTGATTTGATTGGCTGGCTGGTTGGCTGGCAGGCAGGCAGACAGTGCTGTAGAATTAGTTAATGGCTACTCAGGTGCATGTAGCAATTTTGTTATCTTGTCTGATGCTTTGATGTTTGACAGGCAGTTTAAAGTAGCAGACGAGGGCCGGCTGAATTCAGAGCAGAAAAGGGCTGTACTCTTAGGCACAGCTGATAATCTATCTGTTCCTCCTATACTACTGATGGGTCCATTTGGAACAGGCAAGACGTTTACAATGGCTCAGACTGCACTGGAAATACTCCAGCAGCCAAATACGCGGATACTCATCTGTACACATTCCAACAGGTACGTTTCTAGGAATAACTTTAAATGTGTTTGCATACTTGTTTTTGATTTGTGTTTATTTTGTCCAAATTTTATTTTTTGGTGTTTTTTTGACTGTTTAAAAGCTGAAGACATTATTCATGAGAAGAAGATGAAGGAAAGGAAGGTCATTAACATGGTAGTTGCTCCCCTTAAAGCAGGGGAGAGTTAAACCTATTTTGGTTAGTATATGACCCACATTAGCCTGATGGCTGGCTCCACCCATAGTTTTCGTAAGTTTCGTAGCAGTTGTGCAGTAGCCTGTAGGGAAATACTTTACAAATTTGTGACCATGTGTACTGCCAGTACCAGTAACAGAACTTGCTGTTTCTTCCCTGGTGGTGGCTATGACCACAAACAGTATAGATTGCTTCTTCCAGCAGAGAGTTAGCCAGGTTGAGTTGGCATGGGTGGTTGATTAAGTACCAAGAAGGCATACTCATAAACAGTGGTGAAAGTAAGCCGGAGCTCAGCATCCTCAAAACTTTGCATAATCTTACTTTTGGAGCTGGCCCAAACTGGGTTGTTCTGGAAAATGAGCGGGTTGAACGAAATGCATGTGTGCGTATGTCGGTATTGATAAAAAAAACTAGGTAGATGTTACATAACTATCGTTTAACTTTGGTTATTACAGTGCAGCAGATCTGTACATAAAAGACTACATCGACGGGTACGTATCCAGTGATGAGCACCCGGAGGCTGTGCCTTTGAGAATTGTTTATCGTCATCGTTGGACGCAGTCAGTCCATCCGACGGTGTTGAAATATTGTCAGCTCAACACGGACTCGCGGGTCCCGGGCGGCTTCCGAGTTCCAACACTTGATGAAATCAGGAAGTTCCGGCTAATTGTCACTACACTCAGTACATCAAGGCAACTGTTTGATGTCGGTATTGATAAAGGTTTGTCAGTGGATTGCATGTTCTTCTGTTTGCAGATATGTTGTAAGCAGATGATATTTAATCAAGTATTCTGAAGTCTGTAATTTGCTTGGATTGTTTTGTGTTAAAAGTGTGATAATTTTGCATAACTGGAAGTGTCAGTGATGTTTTCAACTGTAGGTATATATTTCACACTGTGCATCACAAGGGCAGCAGCAAGTTTTTGTCATAAGTTGGTCAATAATATTCTTTTGATGGCGTACTTAGCATAAGATCTGCAATAAAATGATTGCTAAGGGTCTCACGTTACATTACACTATGAAAATGTTTTAGGTTCTCCATGGAACATATTTGTGGAAGTGTCCAAAAATTTAACATGACATGATGTTGAAAAATATCGTTCTTACTCATTCACTTCATTTCTGCCCATGACTTAGCCATATTTTAATGGATTTTGACTTTTTTTTGAAAGTAGACTTTCAGCTATTAAATTAATCTCGTCTTACATATGCAGCAGTGAGCTTCAAGCAGACATCATGGCCTTCATCTTGAAAGTATGACATCAAAGCCCAGCCATATCTGAAGGAAGTCTAGACACATTGGCTGGTTAAATGAAAATCAGAAGTACTAATGATGGTCTGTCTGAACAGGTTTCTTCACTCACATTCTGATCGATGAAGCTGCTCAAGCAACGGAATGCGAATGTCTCCTTGCAATGAATTTGGCATCAGAAACAACACGAATTTTGTTGGCTGGAGACCATATGCAGGTTTGCTTATTTGCTCGCTTTATTCTTGCATTTTGTCCAGTTTAGCTGTCAGGTCTACTGCATGGCTGAATTAGAAATTAGGCAATCTAGTGAAAATAAATACTCGAAAATAGGTAGTAATCTCCAAAAAAGGCTATTCCAAATAGGCTGAATAATTATTAATGCTGTTTGGCTATTCCCTGTGCTTATGTCAAAACAAAGAACCCCGATGCAAAACTTGGAAGTGGAGATCATAGCCTAAAAGTTTTTCGCTACATTCAGATCATAGTGGCTTGTAGCCATGCTATCGTAGCACAGGCTAGCATGCAGTAACATAGCCAGGATGAGCATTTCTTAGTGGCTATGTTACTGAACGCATCTCAAGCTGGATTATGGTTCTTTGGTTGTAGATGAATCCTGAAGTTTACTCGGAGTTCGCTCGCAGTCGGGGGCTGAACAAGTCATTGCTGGAGCGACTGTTTGACAGTTACACTTCATTCAAGTCATCCTCGGTGCTGGCCGGCCTGTGTACAGTCCAGCTGCGGGAGAACTACAGATCACACCAGGCAATCATAGATCTGACCTCAGAGCTGTTCTACGCTGGTGGTCTTGTTGCCGGTAGTCTGCAGCCGCAGCACAAAGACTTCTATCCACTGAGCTTCTTTACAGCTCGTGGTGATGATGAACAGCATGTTAACAGTACTGCATTCTACAACAATGCCGAGGTAATGCACTACTATACAGTGGCTTGGTGATGTAGTGGTAAGGTCTCGGACTAGCAACTCAGAGGACGTGGGTTCAATTCCTGCCAGAACCGCTGTCGAGTAATAACCTTGAGCAAGTTATACTCATGGTGCTCAGACCAACTCAGTCTTCCATCTCTCCGGGGTAGGTAAATGAGTACCTGGTAATACTTGCTACTAAGACTGTAGACAGTGAGTTGTTGCCGTAGAACATTGTCGGGTGAAAGCCATAGTGTGGCTGGCTTGGGCATAAATGGGTCTGTTGATCTACTACTGCAGATCCATGGTCCATTATTTCGGGCAATGGAAAGCCACTAATTGCGCCGCGCCGCCTACTGCTAGTACTGGTCAGTACGTCACTTCGAATTGTAGACTGCTGCTGTGCGGGTTTGCCTGAAAGTGGTGGAATATCAATGTTGGTACCTTTAACCTTTTTTCAATGATTCGATTGTGGGCTGTTTTTAATACTTTGTTAAACTATTTAAAAATTGTTGCAGAAAAATCCAACCACAATGGCCATGTGACCGACCAGAATAAAAAAACATCACGTAGTGCCAAAAAAAGCTACTGGTCCGCAATTCATCCTAAACTGTCCTCATCGCAAAATGTCACACCGTCACATCTGCAGCAGGCAGATCAGTCACTCTGTAGGAGATTTGGGTATGCTTGTGAATTTATTGAATAGATTTGATGAAATAAACTGTAATAAATGGCACGATCCTAGTACACAGAAAGCGCCAGATTTAGCTTCTTCTTTTGCTTTATGATATGGATTGATTGTCATGTTCTCCAGTGGATTACTGTTTGTGTTGGTCTGCAGGTCTATGAAGTTGTCGACAGATTGTGTGAACTGCGGGAAAAGTGGCCAGAATCATGGGGTGAATTCAATACAAACAGCATTGGCGTTGTTACTCCGTACCATGACCAGGTATTGAATATTGCTAGGATAGCAGCATATTGGTTCAGACCTAGAGAAAATTTAAGACGCATTGTGGCACTGCTTGAAGGGTCTAATCCACTCTGAAATATTTTCATATGTAAATGTAAAATGATGCAGCATCTGGTCATGTTGGTCTAATAATTGGCGGTTTTGGCAGTTTGGGGGCAACTTAATTGTAGACTGTCAGTACAGCATCAAATATGAAGTCTCCTTATAAAAGTCAATTGTCATGTCAGATAACTGTCAAGTAACGTTAACAGTAATGCATAACAAATTTCGTCTGGAAGCTGGGTAGGGTGGCTGATTTCAGCAGAAAACCTGCAATATCTCTGAAATGGGGCAAGTTAGGACCAAGGTTGCTATTGATTACTAATAGGATGTTGCATGTGTGCTTTCAATTTATAGTGAAATCAATGACTTTGGATGTTGGATGACCTTGAACGGATTACACACTCTGTTTCAAAATGTGTGCGTGTTTATATGCCCACCATGAATATTTGAATTATGCTGCATCGCATAGTCTTGCAACAGCACAGCTTTTTGTTGGCTTCTGCTGTAATATGCTGTTTTTTGTTCTGTTAGGTGCTGCGCATACGGTCAGAACTTCGTAAGCGAAAACTGACGGCAGTATGTGTCGAGCGTGTTCTAAATGTGCAAGGTAACAGTGCCGTCGCTGTTTTATGCACATGCACACACCTACTGTTTCTTTATCTGGTCTTTTTTTCAGAGCCAATCCAGGTAATGTCGGTTACCAGTCTCCATAGGTAAACTTATTGGAATTGTTGTGGCAGAACTATTTATAACCAACCTAAGACCTAACCAACAGCATCAGAGCACAGAAGTATGAGAGTGTTCATGATGGCGGACATCAAGCATGCAGTCTTCTTTTTCTTAGTACATTCTTAGTACATTCTTAGTACTCATTGCAGCCACAAAAACTGTCTGAATCGCTATGTTTCAATTGTTCATTGTTGTATTGGAAGAAAATTGAACCTCATCTTGAAACTTAGTAGCAATTGCTCAACGAATAAAGGTCAAATTTGTTGCATACAGTTTTGTTTTAAATTTCGTTAGATACATTTCTGCAAAATATTTAAATTGGTTTTCATTTCACATTGTTACATTGAAAGTCATAGGAGTGAACTTTTTTGAAACACAGTGTACAATGGATTCGTTCTGTGATGAGTGTTCATGATGGCGGACATCAAGCATGCAGTCTTCTTTTTCTTAGTACATTCTCCATATTTGATATCCAGTTCTAGCCCATAGTTTGTAACCTGTTTTTCCATGATATTTCTTATATTTCCTTTCAGCTTACTTTTTTGGATCAGGAACTGATCTCATATCACTATTCATGTTGTTGTTCTTGTTGTGGTGACCTCTTCAAAAAGACATAAGGCTCCGTGATTTTAAATTGGAACTGGGTAAAATTTGGCAGAATTGTTCTTGAAGTAAATACATATCGATTGACAGAGTCACATTTTTGATATGACATTGTAGTTTCAAGACGGCGGCCGTGATAGCATTTCATGCAGAAAAGTGCTGCCATCTGTTGAGTGCACGTGCAGCAGCATCCACCACCTGTTTGCTAGCAATTCCAACTATAGTTCCTGATCCATAGAACACTGTTCTTGTTAGAGTTACTTCAGGTTAGGCTAGACCCCAAAAGTAAGCTTTGGGAATGTAAAGGGCTTCTTACAGGCCAGATGCCCATCCTGTTGCCCAATTAACAGCATTGGAGTGCCGAATGGATACTGTGATTATGCTGCCACTGGAAAGAAAATGTGCTGTATTTTAGGCAAGGAATTTCGAGCAATATTCCTGAGCACAGTGCGGACCAATCGGACGACGCGGAGTGGAGTTGTCAACGATGAAGTTGATTACGGGTTTCTGTCGAACATCAAACTACTGAACACGGCCATCACTCGTGCTCAGTCGTTGGTCGCTGTTGTTGGAGATCCTCTAGCACTGTGCACAGTTGGCAGCTGCCGGTCAGTATCATCAATCAGTGAAGAAGTAAAAAAGTAATTTGTACTCACTGTTAACACTGGCGAGCCGCAAAATCGTGAATTAAGCTAACGATGCATCATCTGTAGCAAATGTAGACACTGCATTGTAGTAATGAATATAAGGCAAAAGGAAAAAGACAATTTTTTTAGAAGATGAAAACTACCACAGCATTCATGAAATTATTATGCCACAACAAATGTTAATAGTAATAATAACAGTAATAATAATAAGAAGAATCTAATTTGAAAAGTGCCATAAGCTGACTTTAGAGGCAGTGGTAGCTCACCCAGTCACCTGTTGGCTGTAACATTTTCTGTGAAATTGGAAATTGTCCACAGAAACCGTTCTTTCATTAGAGCCTTGATTTATAGTTATTTTCTACCAATTGGGTTTCATCTGTAAAGACTCTGTGGCTTCCAGTGGTCCGAGATATTTCCTAAATGCAGTTGCTTTATCCATGAGTTATGGACCGCCATTAATAACTAAAAGATAATTGGGCAGAAAATTTCTGCATATGTTATAATTGTCCATAAAAACGATTATTACGTTAGTCATTTTCCTGATGCCAGAAGCCAGTCCCTCCTGCATGTTCCCAGGATAAAAACCAAATTTTGATGTCATGCTTTCTCCTCTGCTGCTCCACAAACCTGGAACCATATACCTACTGCTGTCACTCACCATCGCTTGACTCCTCCAAACGTTACCTCAAAACTCACTGCTTTGCCACAAAACTTTCACTACCTAGCAACTACCCCACATCTCTGATTTAGTTATTGGTAACTCTTGTGGTTTACCCATGTTTTTTAACATAACATTTCATTACGTGATGATGACAGTGATGTTGATGATGGTGGTGATGGTGATAATCACAATGTCATTTGTGTGCACAGGAAGTTCTGGCTGCGCTATCTGGAGACATGTGATAAGAACAAAAGTCTGTTTGGAGTGACATGGTGGCAGCTGCAACGACAGCTCGATGGCTTGGAGCTCAAGAAGACATACATACTTAACCCACTGGCTCCGGAGTTTGTGCCAAACCGCCTACGACACGCGACGCTGACGGGTGCTGCGGCAACGTCGACGCTGTCTGCTGATGATCATACACCCCGTAGTAAACCAGCAAGACTGCCGGCTCAGCATGACAATACTTACCATCTGTCGGCAGATGTCCATCCGCCAACGTCGCACAGACCGCCGGCTCAGCATGACAATACTTACCATCTGTCGGCAGATATCCATCCACCAACGTCGCACATACCTCAGTTTCAACTTTCCACTAAGGTCTGTAACAGTCTTTGGGGTCTTCCTGGGGGAGCAGCATCAGCCAGTGCTGAGTCCTTGTTCTTTACGAACCCATTGCACTTGGTTCTATACAGTCATGTACCTAGATAACTTGCCAGTTCAAGTTTCTATACGGTTTTCCGATACTGACCTGAGAGACTGGTTACATACTGAGATGGTTTACCATCATACGGTCACCCATCCAACTATACACCGTGTTCCAAAAAAAACAAAGCCCCTAAATTTTGGCAGTAACTTTGTCAAATCTTAACCGATTTTAAAAATTCTTTCACTGCCAGACTCACAGGAAATTTGCTATACAGTGCGATGTAGACATTCCACCACACCTAACGTATGTCGCTACACTACCTTGTGAAACATGAATGACCAAAATAAATATTTAGTTTGTATGAACTTTCCTTGTTTTTGTTTGCTATTGCAGATGCCAGTCCGTCTTTCGATGCCGGTTCAAGCAATGCCTACTCACTTTGCTGCTGGCTATTACAACAGCAAGCCCACAGTCCAGAATTCTCCTGTTCCAGTTATCAGTAATCTCAGCCATCATCAGTCAAACGTTCTGTTTACTCAAATGCCTGCTGCTAACTTTCACCAAGTGAAACACGTGCTTCCCGTCTCAGCAAATGTGCAGAATCCATTTGCTAGTCAGCCAGTGATGAGATATAATTGGCCGGCTGTGCAGACTCAGCAGCAGTTTCCACAGCAACAGTTTCTTTTCCATTCAGCTCCTGCAGCTGGTAGTAATCTGATGCGGCCTGTAGTCCTTACCGGCATGCCATTAATAACTCCTCAGTGTATTCCAGCATCCGGCGTGCATGCTGGCCCAGCAATCAGTCCGGTTTTTCAGCAGCCGTTGACTCAGGCAAGACTGATCGAGGAAAAGGATAAACATCTAGGACAAGTCAAGGCCAAAGATATTTCTAGTCAACAATTCAGTGTTGCTTTTACTCAGCCTTATCCTTCCACATCCATATGTACAAAGTCCAGTTTGTTGCCGAGTTGCAGTGCGACACATAGCACAGTGGTATCGGCAGTGCTGACCCACAGTGCTGCAGTGTCTGATCGTACTAATGTAAAAGATTCCAACCGCAGTGAGGAATTCAGAATGGGTGCAACCTCAGTGTTAGCATGCAGTAAAAAGGTGTGTGAGCCGACACTTACAACAGTCTCAAATCAGAAGCCACTTGAAGCCAGCAACTTGCTGCAAAGTTCTGTTGTGAATGAGTACGAAGCCAGTTCACCGTCCGCTGTAAGCTGGTCACAGGCTGACCTATTGCCAGAGGAGTCTAGTAATTCAAATAAATGCGAATCTCAGTCTTTGTCTACCTCAGAACAAGTGACAACTGGTTCATTTCCGCAAACTTGTAATGGGGATAAAACAGAAGTTGATTTCATATGCAGTGCGAGACAGCTGGGAATCGGCTCATTGCGTGAAGTCTGTAATACAGCTGAGTGCCGTGCTGATTCTGTGCTGAATAAAGAACACATTCAAGAAACGTCATTGCCAGTGGAAGCTGTTGTGCAGTTCACTCAAAAAGAGTTACAAAGTCCTTCAGTGTCTAAGAGTGATGACACAGTCAAGAGCTCATCAATACCAGTATGTCGTGATATTCTGCCTGCCTTGCCATCATTGCCGTTAAGCTCTAATAACGGAACCGATTGTGGAAAATTGCTTGGGACTGGCCTCAGTAGTCCAGTTGCAGAAACCAGTTGGTTTGACATTCATGTAAGGGATAGAGGTGACTCTGCATCATTATGCAGTGAAGATAAGCTACTTGGCTGTTCCAACTCTGAAGCAAACTCGCTGGCAAAATCTGTTCAACGTATAATTGAGCAACAGAATTTGAAGGAAGTTGGCGCTGACTTTATCAACAGTTGGTCGACTAATGCAGTGTGTGACGATGACATTTGGACCAAGCCTACTGACGTAAACAATATTTGGAGCAGTGCAGCTGCCTGTACCAGTGATTCACATCTGAACCCGTGCCATGTGAGCACTGCTGGACAGGATCACACATTTCAGCCTTCAGTTGTGGCCAGTGTTGGTAGTGCATTAGATTCTGACACTGAAGACCATTGTGACATGGAAGCTACAGAATCAGGCCAGGAAACCATAAGTACTGTAATGGCCAGTGCAGCAGAAACTGGACTTTATGGTGATCAGCCAGATATATGGCCCACATCATTTGGACCATTTACTCGACCACCGGAATGCACTTCAAGCAGCATAGGCCGTCTTCCGCCGGGTTTGGAAACGCAAGTTCTGGCAAAGTTTGGTGTGATTGGTCAGCGTGTCCCAGAAAGGCAGATGAGCCCAGCTGTTGATAACTCTGACAGTGGTGTGGAGTTAGTCAGTGGCGATAATAGTCTGTGCGCAGTTAACAGCTGCTGCAGCAGTGAATTATCAGTGGGAGCTTCACTGTCACCATCATCAGAAACCGCTGTCTCCACTGCAGTCACATCTAATTTGACAGATTTACTTGAGCAAGAGGCTGCTGTTCCTCCAATGGAACCAAGCACCACATTGCTTACAGACATCATATCTGCAATTACTACACAAATTGCAGCTCACAAAATGAACACTTCGGAGATTTCAGACAAGTCAGCTTCTGAGGGTGAATTAAAAACAATTGGACTTCATCCATCTTCTTTCAGTTGTTTGTCGTCGAGTGCATTGGATGACAGTTATGTAACACCAGTTACGACGACTTACTCAGATGTAGACCAAACTGTCACACATACTGTGACTAACCTGCATGAAATTGCTTCCAGTCAGTCCAAGTCTCCCTCAGCAGAAGGAACACAGTGCACTGACAATGCAGTATGGCTGACGGACACTATCGTGCAGTTGCTTGATATGCTACGTAAACCTCAAGCAGTTTGTGAATGTCTGCATTCTGTCGATAATTGTTCTGCCGATAATCGTAGCACCATGGACGATAAGGCAGCAACCTGCCGAGATGCAAACAGTTTGTCGCAAGATGTCGACGTTGCTAAAACTTCGTGTGAAATGTCAACGGCTTGTGCTGCCAATAGTTTGACAAAACCACACACTTCTGCCAATTATGATCCTGTTTTTGGTATTACGAGTGCTGCTGATGGACAAAATGAACGTATTGCGGTTGATGAAGAGATCAACATTGCTAAAACTTCGTGTGAAATGTCAACGGCTTGTGTTGCCAATAGTTTGACAAGACCACACACTTCTGCCAATTATGATCCTGTTTTTGATACTACGAGTGCTGCTGATGGACAAAATGAACGAATTGCAGTTGATGAAGAGATCAACATTGCTAAAACTTTGTGTGAAATGTCAACGGCTTGTGTTGCCAATTGTTCGACAAGACCACACAGTACTGCCAATTACGATCCTGTTTTTGGTACTACGAGTGCTGCTGATGGACAAAAGGAACGAATTGTGGTTGATGAAGAGATCAACATTCCTAAAACTTCGTGTGAAATGTCAATGGCTTGTGTTGTCACTAGTTTGACAAAACCACACACTTCTGCCAATTATGATCCTGTTTTTAGTACTACGAGTGCTGCTGATAGACACACTAAACGAATTGCAGCTGATAAAGACATCGAAATAAACTTACCAGTTTGTGGAGCCAGTACATGCAGTGATAGTTTGGGTGGAACAATAGCGTCAGGTATTTCTAAAAGCCCAACGACTTTGCAGTCATGTATCAAATACAATGCCCATCCGGCGTGTGGTAAAAACACCAGTGCTGGTTCTACTGAGAATGTCGTCTTTCCAGGTAGTGTGCCCAATATGTCCAGTAAGAAACAGTCAAAGAGAAAGACACGAAAACATGCAACAAATTGTGCACCAGATAGTAGAATGGATGACCTGCTCGTCTTACTGGAAAGGTGGAAATTGTGATATTGTTCAGATAGTGGAAAATTGGTTAGGCTCAGTACTTGATATTCTGTGACCAGTCTGCAACACGAAAGGATGGAGTAATGTCATCACAGGTATAGTTTTTAGGGATGGAGAGTGGGTCAAGTTCGTTGTGATTATCGGCTTTTGTAGTACATGTATTTTTATGATTTTATTGTAATTTGTTTGTTGACAGTTAAGGTAGCAACACACGTTTATGTTGCTGTTGGTGAGGTTATTGTTTTCTGATTTTCTTTCAGATGCTCGCATTATATTGTTTTATGAGTTATCTGTGATGCATTGTATATGAAGTGTGTTTTTGTTACAGCGGTGTGTACAGTGGTATTTATTCTACTGCAAATAGGCATTATTAAATTTTATAGATATTAAATAATATTTTAAACAAGTTTAAGTTAGGTTGCGTTTGCAGGCAGGGGCTCTGCCCCAGACCCCACTGAGGGAGCTTGGAGTGCTCCGACAGTAGGCCCCCTTAAATCCAGCTTCCCAACTTCCCTGGCCTTCTAGCTGGATTTAAGAGAAGCTACAGGGGAAGGGAAAGAAGGGGGCTGGAGGGAAAAGGGAAAGGGTCATACCAGTATTTCTTTTTTCCCACTGCGAGCCTTCCAATTTCTCGACTGAAAATTTTGGAATTGCTTTATGCGAATGATTTTGGCACTTTCTGCTTGCTAAAATGATGTTGAATAACGAATTCTAAATAGGCATGGTAAAAATGTCTGCATGATGTCAGATAACCACTGCAATAACAGTAACGATAACCATTTGGATTTTGGACTCGTTGTGCAAGATATAAAACTGAGGATATGTGGATAACTGACTACTGTTTTAAATATTTAGTTGTGATTTTAGAAACTTCACATTTCTGGAACGGAATAACACAGACAGTATGTACTATAGTCCTCTGGACTTGACTGTGTGAACTCTACATGTCAAAGCTTTTGAACACTCGATTATACCCGAATATATGAGTGCCCTGAAAATTGTATGTAAGCGCAAGATCAGCCGACGATTGCGCAAGAATCTCCACATTACAGCTTATCACTATTCAGCGGTGAAATCATTTTTGAAGTGTTCCAACCAATGTGATCAGGCTACCTAGACGTTACAGACGTCAGACAGACGGACGATATTATACTG
>Ga0209681_1000280_pt1 | contig 13189 bp, 10 predicted proteins | sample WorMetLIZISLAND2_3_FD_187416 | JGI IMG/M metagenome (GOLD analysis project Ga0209681, IMG submission 187416) | Marine gutless worms symbiont microbial communities from Max Planck institute for Marine Microbiology, Germany - Olavius clavatus LIZARD... ... | reverse complement strand
TTTCTGAGATATGGCGACTTATTGGCTAAAAATTGCCTATTTTTCCTACCCCTCTCTCATTCGGCGCCCTCGCTCCCCATGTTCCCTTTGGAATTTTGCGGTGAAGTCAAGCGTGCTGGAAACTAGAGTCATGGGGCTATCCTCCAGTGAAGACCCCATGATCGTAGCTTGAGTCGTTTTGACTCAGTGCCAGCGTGTGACGGACAGACGGACGGACGGACGGACGGACAGACGGACGGATTTACTATGGCTAATACAGCGCTCTGCATATCAAGCTATGCTGACGCGCTGTAAAAATTATTTGGCCACTCAAACACTAAACCATCTATTTGCACCCCATTTGAATCACTGATTCGCGTTTGCTGATTTGAGACAGTCCCCATCCCCAAAACACTGTCATGCAGTAATGTATGTAAATGGCAGAAATGTATGTAAATTTTAAAAACTGGATCGTTAGTCAAACATCGGCCAATGAGAAATGACCTTCTGCAGAAAAGAAGAGGAAGAATAGTACTAAAACAAGATTTTAAAAACAGATGCTGAGAAAAGTGCACGATGACAACAAAAAAGAACCGACGAGGACCATCAGAAATAGACAAACTCCATGAACAGCAAGCTTGACTGACGAACCACAGTATTAAAGAGCCTCAAAGGGCCCTCTCGTCTTAGCAGAACACATTATAAAAATCAGGACGTGCTTAAACCTTCATTGACTTCACATTTACATGTGATTCAACATCACACGACTTGGTTACTTTGCTGCACAGACACAGATGGCAAATCTATAATGCAGAGTAACTTCATCACGTGATCTTGCCTGCAGCATCCCACATACATTAGAACCCGTTTAAGGCCAAAATCCATTACAACAGTTTCCCCGTAACAAGTCTGTAACAAGTTGGCGACTTCCCTGTAGCAAGTCCACAACAAGTCCGCAACATAAACGACAAGTAACAAGTCGGCGCAGGCAAAAGTCCGTTGTGTCATGTCATTTCCCAAATTCCATTACAACGACTTGTTGCCAACTTGCTGCGGACTTGTTGGCCATGTCACTAACAAGACAAGTTGACAGCTTCCCCATCTACGGGGGAGTTACAGGGAAACGTGTGAAATAGATTTTGGGCATTACTCCGCTGCGTAGACACATGGCGATGGCGAGCATGGGAGCGTGAGCCTATAACACGGAGTAACTTGACTACATGATACAGCCTGCAGCATCCCACTTACATGAGAATCAACATCACATGACCCAGTTACTCCACTGACTGTTTTCATCTTGTACTTTTAAAAACACACAAAACAACAAACAAACAACACTGCAATGCTGTCTTAGATCATACTCAAAATCACAAATTAGTCGCAGTTTCAGATTCAATTTGATACTGGCTTATTTCCGAAAACTCTTATAATGTCAATATGCCCCCGTGAGTCATCTGATAGGACAAAACTAGAAGTTAACTCAGCCCAACACTGACAGACTGCTATAAGCAGAATATCTGACAATGGCTTCAACTAATTACATCAGCATACACAATGCAATATATTATATTCCATAAACTCTGGCAACACATAAAACTTCCATCTATTATTCCTTTTCTTGAATGGGTTTATAACTAACGTTTAAATTATCAACCAGGCCAGGCAGTGGCGGGCACAGAACAATTTCCCCAACGGAAGCAAACACAGACCAGGGAAAAGTTACGGAAAATACTGAGGTATTCTACAAGTTGGAGGATTTGCAGCAGCTTCTTCAGCTCCCAAGTAGGGACCAGGCTGAAAACAATTTAGCGTATGTTTGAATTCTGGGAACAGTTTAACCAGGACACTTCAGAATGGCACATAGACCCATTACCCATTGTCCCCAAAACACTGCACTTCCATTCTTTGAAAAACTACCTTTGGAAGTCTGTGGAACGACTGTTACTTAGCTCCATACTGGGCTAGACCACTGTTGCCAGGTAACCAGGGACCCAATTCACAGACGATCTTCAGATAATCTTAAAACAATTTTCCGACTTGAGATAATCTTAGAACAATTGGTTAATTCACAGAACATTTATGACCAATCTTCATAAGAGAATTGATATAACTGATATAAAATAAATAGAAAAATACTCTAGCGTTTCCAAATAAACAATACATGTAACTGATGTCGTCAAAAAATGCAAGTATGGAACAACAGCAAGCAGTAATAATCGCCCTTAAAACAGTAAACGAAAATAAACAAAACCTAGACCATCACAGTTACTATGGTAACTGCTTTCGGAAATCTTACGACAAAATATTTAAGACAGTTTATGTGAAATCACTTATGACATGCCATAAGATAATGACATCATAACTGTTATTTTAAGACTACTTGAGTATAAATCGTAAGACAATGTCTGTGAATCAGGCCCCCGATCAGTTATAACTAAATATATGTCAAATACAGCATGCATACATATCATAACAAACCAATAGCTGCTAACAATAACAAAAATTAAATTTAAAAACTTACCAGTTTATAACAATGTGTAAGGGCGATATTAATCGCCACCAACCGAAAACAGCAAAAATCAATTTGGGGCTGAATCATCATGGGTTAAATTCCAGAACCGCCCTTACAAGGCGAGCCATTCTGTAACTGTTTTAATTTTTTCTTAGCTCTCGCTTAAACACAAATGTTTTTGGCCAAAAAATACCTTCACCGCAGTTTTCTGGCTTAGAAGAAAAGCAGCCATAAATCTGGATAAGCCAGACATAAATGTGAAAAAATTCGGCTTGGGGTCTAAACCTGCACAAGTTGCTTGAGACATATTTTGATACAAGTTCACGCAAATTCTTGTGTAAGCTTGTGCAGAACACAGAGAGCTTTGCATTCTTTCGGTGAAAGAAACTCGTACAAGAAAAACTGCACAAGAAAGCATGTCACATATGCAGGTTTCTTCTGCAGGTCGACTTATACAAACTTTTGGATCAGGAACTGATCTAATATCGCTACTCATGTTGTTGTTTGTCTTGTGTTCTTCTTCTTGGGGCAACCTTTTCAAAATAAAAAGCCTAAGACTCCGTCAATTCAAATCAGATCAGGATGAAATATGGCAGCAATGTTATTCAAGTAAAAATGTATCAACTGACAAGAGTCTGATCTTTGAGATGACCTCATACGTTCAAGATGACAGCCATGACATTTCATGCAGAAAAGTGCTGCCATCTGGTGAGTACTCACAAAGTGTATGAACAATGCATACGCTGCAGCATCTACAAGTTTTTTGAGCAAGTGTTAGGGGTATAAATAATTGCAATGTCAGACCCAGAGATAAGCAATCAAGCAGAATAAAAACATAATGTCCTTAGCGAAGATAACTAAAACAGTACAACTGCATAATACTATCACCTGACCTCGCTTATGTACATATCTGTATGTCAGACAAACTGTAATCGGACCTTCACTACTATTCACTTGTGCAACCAGAGCTGAAAATCAAAACAGAGAAATAAATATATAATACAGGGTACCAACTTTCTTTAAATACTGACATTACTGTCTGCAAGAGGCAACAATACCACCCGATGATATGACAGCTCATCAGATCTTGCTATAAAATTTAATACTTTCACAACATAACAAATCCCCAACATATGACTTAAGACTGGTACCATGAAAACTGCCGGCACTCCAACCAATTAAATGCTGAACGTGATTTTCTTAATAAATTCGGAAAATGTGCCAGTCCTTTCCATTCATCAGCATTTATTACAACTGCTTTTGCTTTACATACTTACATACATATAATTTTAAGGGAGCAAATGAGAGCACTTCAGTCACTTTAAAATAATCAGATTTCTGAGAAAGAGGTAGAAAAAAGGTGTGGCATCAGGTTAGATTTGAAAGCTTGCAAGGTCCTAGATGTCATGACTTCCGACCGGCAGGTTGCTCCATGTTTCTGCTATGAGTAACGGAAAAGCTCGATCGCCAATCGTATTCAGCAGTGTTGACGGTACAGCCGGAGGTCAAGTCATACATGAACACAGTTGCTGTCGACCGGGGAGATGAGCAACAGGCTGTAGAGCGTCAGCTAGGTAGGGCGGCGCCAATTTTTCCCCAAAACTCCAGCCAGGGCTCTGGAACTAGTCCCAGTTATTTCCTGTGAAGTCACAATATACTACTTTTTCCTGCTATAAAACATATTTGTTAAGAAACAGGTGATCGTGAAGTCTTTTTACTTCGTAGTGCTGTGTGACACACACGGATATATTTCATAAGCTATGCTGTGAACAAGTTACATAAATACAGCAAACAATCGTGGCAGACAATAACGTTTTCACCATCATCGCATAGCCAGCTCGGGCCTTCACATCGCTCCACCATGGCCCTGTAGAATGGCCGGTCTCCTCCATAGACTGGCAGGGACAAATCCAGTGTCGTGGCAAAGCCTGTCTGTCCAGCAAACACAAGGACGACCGGGTCGATGTCTCCAGTCCCGACTAAGTGAACGACCGGATGCCAGGCCGATTTGATAATAACGGTTGACAATATATTTCGTTAGTGATGTCTACGGGAAGGTGTTGGCGACGCTGATGATATGGAATTAACGGTGATGGGTATTGACGACGACGTGACGACATCGGACGATGAGATTGTCGGAGTGACAGAGTTTGATGCCAGGGCAGCTTCCAGCGTCTCGGACGTTGGCATCACATGCAGGAATCGATCTGTTTGACACATTGCACCGACATCCACTTACAATACATCATGACGAAGACGATGATGACAACAAGAACAAGTACCACTACTACAACCACATTTATGAAACTACTACTACTACCACCACCACCTGAAACACTTTCATTAGTACGAATGTATTAAGGATCACAAACTGCACACAGAAGTGTTAGTGGGCAGCTGGCAGATGCTGCTGCATATGCATCAAGCGGATGCTGGATGTGCACTCACCAGACGGCAGCACTTTTCTGCGTGAAATAACGTCATGGCCGGCATCTTGAAAGTATGATGTCATATCCGCAATCTGACTCGGTCAATCTGTGTGTAATACTGTGTATTTACTTGAAGAACAATTGTGACAAATTTTATCCTGATCCAATTCGAAATGACACAGCCACAACCAGAACAACAACACGAACAACAAGATGAGTAGCGATATGAGATCAGTGTCTGATCCAAAAAACGTTTATATTCAAAAATTAACGACACTATCTTATGAACTGACTTATCCCCAAGTAAAGTTTTTCAGCTCCAAGGTTTGGCTAGAATGCTGGCCACCACTGGCACCTAGTGTCCAGTTGTCACATGTCAAACATGAAATTGATATTAGCAAAAATAGCACATCGAACACATACCAAGCAGCGTGCTGTCTTGCAGCATCTCCTCCATGTTACACGTGGCAAGGTTGATCATCAGAGCATAGTCCGCATTCTCATCAAGTCCAACGAACGGCGTGCACCAGCGAGGAATCGGCGTTGAGCGTGGCGTGTTACGTGGAGTCGTACGGGGCGTCGCAACGGGAGACGCGAGTAAACCGAATGCCGTCGGGCTGATGACGCCACTCAGAGCATTCACTGGACTAATACTGGAATAGTTCACCGTCACCTGCGGCTAAAAACACATTATTATTTATAATAATAAAAATAAAAATAAAACATAATACTAATCTAATTTATACAGCACAATATGGTTGTAACTTCAGAGGTGCTACTACTTTCAGTTTTTATTTATCCCCATTAGGCTGCATTCACTCTGACACAAGCACAAGCTTGAGTATCCATGTGATAAGCTTACAGTAAACACCAGTTTGCATGTATTACAATAGCAGCCATTCACATTAATACGAGTTCTGTATGTGTACAAGTTGCACGGCTCCTGTTTTTAGGCAACCCATACGAGTAGGCATATGGTATTACTTATTTATCCAGCACATAGCAGATATATGTAATTTTGAAGTCAGTAGTTACTCAGACTGTCAACAGCATACCAGCAAATAATGAAAGAAATTTCTGTAAGACATTCAAGCAATTTTACCGATTTTTAACAACGGCTGAATTACAAGTGTTTGTGCTTGTATGAGTGCCTTTGAACATCAACTTATTATTATTATTATTAAAGACATTTATGTAACACAAGTTCGCAAGTTGCAGTGCAACTAAGAAATGGTGCCACAAATGCAACATACAAGCTTCACTCATATGAGTAACTTGTATTTACAACGGCAAGAACAATACACGAACTGTGGTTACTAGCTGCTGCAAGGTGAGTCAGAAAAGTAATATGCTCACCTGGTGTGCGGGTTGCGGCTGCAGCTGTACAAAAGCATGATCGGAGGGTTTTCCCGTCGGCAGAACGGTATATGGACTTGACATAACGCTGCGACTGACGGACGGCAAACTCACCGCTGTCGCAGCCGATTCTGTCGACAGCAGTGACATGGAACTGACACCAGCTGCACACAATGTTATCATTGCAGTAATATGGCCAAAATCCATTACACCACTTTCCCCGTAGCAAGTCTGTAACAAGTTGGCGACTTCTCCACAACAAGTCCGTAACATAAATGACAAGTCCGTAACAAGCTGGTGTGGGCAAAACTCCGTTGTGTCTGTTGCGTCATGTCATTTCCCAAATTCCATTACAACGACTTGTTGCCAACAAGTTGGCACCTTCCCCATCTACGGGGAAGTTACGGGGAAACGTCTCTAATGGATTTTGGGCTATATGGGTGACATATGCTCAAAAATCTTGTACCGGAAACTTGTACCAGAAACTTGCATGAGTTTCGTGCGGCAAAAATTTTATGCAAGTTCGTGCAAGTTTTTTGTGTTATAGGGGTGACACACACTCAAGGAAGTTGTATAAAAAACTTGTACTAGAACTTGCACCAAATAGAATGCAGATGTATTCCGTGCAAGTTTTCTTGATGGTGCAGTGGTTGGGCGTTGGACTCGTGATCGAAAGATCACTGGTTCGACTCCCGGCTGGGGCGCTATCAAGTCAACTAGGTGAACTAAGCCTTCTATCCCTCTGCGGTAGGTAAATCAAGTACCGGCCTGTATGGCTGGGGTTAAGGTGGGGTGTGTTAATGGAAGTATTCCATGACACAGCTATGAAGTGTTACTTGCCATATGGGATCACACAGTGTTACCTGCTACCCGACACAAGTGAACACACCGCACCTTAACCCCAGGCAAACAGGTCGGTACTCGATTTACCTACCCCAGAGGGATGGAAGGCTGAGTTGACCTAGTTGACTTGAGTTGACATACAAACCAGCCACCTTTCGATCACGAGTCCAACGCTCAACCACTGCACCACCAAGAAAACTTACACAGAACAGACTGAATGCCCTTCCCATCTGCAAACCAACAGCGTCTAAGAAAACATATAACAGTCGTCTCTGGCGCCAGGAAGCCCAAAGACCTGGAACGCCCTGCCGGAAGATGTAACATCTTCCCAGTCTAAATATACCTTTTGCCGCCAGCTCAAAATGTGGCTTTTCAAGAAGTTTCTTTTGGACATCATCATCTGATATTAACTGCATCTTGACTTTTAGCTCAGGCTTGTCTGCTCCAACTTTGACACGGTTCTGCCGTTTAAAATCTACTGTATCATATGATATACATGATATGATACTCAATCAGATACACACCAGGTATATGCGTGGAGGTTGTGGTATTGCTATTGGCTGCCGAATTTACCAGCATCCGCCCATCAGCCGTTCGTATCAAGGCAACCGGCCGAGCTAGAGTTGTTTGCCGTCGATCTGGAGGTGGAGTTATGCCGGGAGTGTAGAACTGTGGAAGCTTTGCCGGACTCTTCACCAGATTCAGTGATTCAGCCTTTACAAACATACATATCTACAGGTTATACAGGTATGTTATCTATTGAAATTATACCGTATATACCAGCACATAGGTCACAGGCCTAGTTACAATAAATAAGTCCTCAAGGAAATCTTTTAAAACTTGAAGTGAGATTGTCTAAAGGCCATATGTTTTTCATGATAGCCACAGTCAAGTGGAAAAAATAATAATAGCCTGCCATTAAGGAGCCATCAGGCCTAAACACAGTAAACAAGCAGGATGACAAATGTCCAGATGGGCTTACCCTTATTCCATGGCAAAGCAGGAAGCCCCTTATTTGGGACGTGACAGTTGCGAGTATGCTGGCTGCATCATACACTAAAGTGGGTCTGGTAGTTGACCAGGCATCAAACAGGAAGTCAGCAAAGTACGCAGACTTCACGTCCAGCATATAGTTCAGCCCATCGCGGTGGAAACCTGGGCCCAATTAATTCTGCATTCTGCCACACTGATTTTTCTACGCAATCTTGGTCATAGGATCTGCACTGTATCTGGCGACAACAAAAAACTTCTTTTTATTTCAGTGCATCTCCATGATGATCGCACATTTTTAATTCTGCACTCTTGCACGATTCTTTCTGCGTCGACTGTCCAGACCAATAGCCATTCTAGCTTTGTTTTGAACTCTGAACCCTGGCATCTATAGTACCAAGGGGATAATATCAATAACAACATTATTAATAAGAATATTATAATCATTCGTACAAACCCTATCAGAAGGTGTGCTTGTGTCTGAATCAAGAGCAGAAGGCTGATGCCATTGTAAGCTGCCTGCCAGAGATGACTGTCAAACACACCACAACACGTATATGACGGACATTCAATAAATAATAAAAGGTGGCTTGGTAGTTAAAGGGACACTATCATGAAAATATGACTTTTTAGAAAAAATGACATACATGTACATTGAAAACAAACAAAATTTATGGCAAGCCAAATATAAGCCAATTTTGACTTATTGTCACAAAAAGTGAACTTTAAAACGTATTCCGGTTTGGCACAGTTTGACACTTGACACACTTGGTACCAATGACGTAATTTCCGTGCTAGAGTCAATACGAATAACACGGGGAGACTATGATAAATTGCCACCGTCTTCTGGCAGAACAGTCGGTCGTCTAGCAGTCAAATCACTCCTTGGTAATCCAGGTTCAAATTAATATGGGCTAGTCAAACTCATCGCCACAATTTCCCTACGAAACTTGCTTATAAACAGTCCACGGTCACGCCCACACGAAGCGCAGCATCAATGACGTCATTGGTACCAAAAGTGTCGACTCCTTTGTTTCATTTCAGATCCGCTAATATCGCTCACAAATAAAAGCGATTTATTTCATTTTTCTGCATGCTATGTATGTATTGTCTGCTGCAAATGCATATAGGCAAACTGTTATGTAATTTTCTTGTTTCAACTAAATTACGATTTTTCATGATAGTTTCCATTTAATGGTTACAGTGTCTGAGCCTATAGGGGGCTCTGCGGCAGAGAACTCAGCCGGAACCAGAACCCTGGTGGGAGTCAGGAAGCAATGCCCCCAGGAACTGAAAGTTTTTTGTCCATTTTCATACAAAAGAGGGGCCTAATGTTAAGGATTTAAATAACAACTCGCCCCCGTATCCAAGGCCGACTGCTTCTCACAGCTATCGCCAGTCCATACTTTTGGTCAATGGGGGAGCGGCTGCCCAGTGTGCTCATACCTGGATACAAGAGTGATAATGGTTATAAAATAAACGAGATGTTTGGTGCTGCTATCTCGCACCAAAAATTAACTTAAAAATCCAACTTACAAGTCGTTGATTCTTTCGTGTTTCTTCGCAGACAAACGTCACAAAGTCGGAGAGTGTATCCCCACTGCCGTACTTCAGACCGCCGCTTCCACTGCCGCTGCGGCTACTGCTGGACTCAGATGCCGCTCGACCCACAGATGATGATTGCCGTAAGTCACAAGCACCGGTGTGCTCTGCTATTTCTGTTACACCATATATAATACAACATTTCGCCCGCTTCCTTCTACGCAGTTAAGATATTTTCTTGACATGCAATCAGCAACAGCAAAAATGGTAAAATATAATTACATAACACAAATGCAAAAAAATCTCTGCTTTAAAACCCATGGTGGTTAATGTAAGTGGGTGGGCTACAGCCCAAAGCACCCTATGGACAACCCTACCTACCTACTTCAAAAAAAACAATTAAACTACAGATGTTACTTGACATAAATGTAAACTACTCATTATCAAATTCCGAGTGCTCATTCAACAGCATTCATTGTTAAATTATGCCAATACCAGTAAGCATTTGCAGGCCACAGACGACCACATGCTGCCCATGCATTCGAGATCTGAGGACATTAGAGATATAGTTTTGCTGTAAAATAAATGCGGTTTGGCACTTTCTGTGTTAAACCAACCAGTGAGTTACTCCAGGTCAGACTATTTCAAAAAACAGGTCTTTTGGAAATTGTTAGCACAGGTCTTTTTACAGACCAGATACCCTTCCTGTCATGCCATCAGTGTAAACTTGCATCTGTCATCAGCAATCAGTGACTGCGAGCTAACAAAGATCATCTACCTTCAGCATATTGACCAATGCTGCACATGACATTTTAGGTGGTTGACTGCAAAATTTTACCGCAAACAATTTCTCAACAGTGAGTGAGTGAGTAGAGTTTTACAACTCACTCGACACATAACAGGTCAACAGCTGTGAGACCCTAGTGGTTCTTAAAGTAGCTGTTTGTTGCTTAGGCCACATTAACAAATAACATAGACAAATATATTGACTGAGACCTGGACTTGTGGCGTCGCCAGACAAACGACCAGTTGCATCGATTGTCCTGCTACTTGGTAACGGTGCAAATGATGGTGGCTCGGTTACAGTAGCGGTGGATGACACCCGCATCTCAGCGAGGTTGTGAAGATGAAATGGACCAACAGCTGTAATAACATTCAATTCACAGTCTGATTCATTCAGCCATCCAATGACACTTAAAACAGCAACATCACTACCAGCATAACAAAATCTAAAAAAAACTAGAAGGATGACGTGAGGGTGCATATCTCCACCAAGAAAAGTTTTGCAGAACAGTAATTTAAACCACTTTTGTGATTTTAGTCAGTTAATAATAAAACAATTAAGCGGCCATGTCCGGACTGTCGCTGAAAACATGCATGCCAAATTTCAAGAAAGTAGCTTTAACCATGTTGCAGCTATATGCATCTAACGCCCAAAAACATTAGGGGTCACTGGTCAAGCCCCCTTATTGAAAAATTATTAAGGGGTCATGACCGAACTGTCCCACGGAACCCACGCAGCATTTTAACGGTAAGTTTCCAGGTATGACAGGATTAGCTGCTTGATCCCTTGTTTCTTAATCTCCAGTCATCCTTATCCTGAGCGTCATCACAGGACAGACTTATGCCCGGTTTTATCAACTCGGGTTAAACCTCGGAATAGCTATTCCGAGATCAGAGGATAACCCGAGATTTATTCTCGGATTAAGTTTTGGCATTTTATCAACATTTTCTAACCTCGGAATAAGTAATCTCGGAATAACTCCGCTGTCTTTGTAACCAAGCACCTGATTGGTCAACGTCACATCTTTCCTTGTACTACTTCAACATGGGGGGGTGAGCAGTTTCTTAACGGCACATCAGCACAATATAGGCTATGCAGTGCCATGCTATAAAAATTACACAGAGATTAAGTATTTACAATAGGTTTAAAAACAATATCAGTAATTAAATTGATTAAACGAATAAAAGTTGAGTTACAAGAGACGATAAAGCCCAATATCTCTAATAAAACCAAGAATATTTTGGGCATTGACCGTGTCGAACAAATCATACAAAGAAGAGACGTTGAAGTATCTCTGTCTTACCACGTTATAGTGGTTACACTCGAGGAGCACATGAGCCACTGTTAACGAACAGGCACAGTGAGAACATTCTGGTCGATCTTGTTGATTCAACAGATATGAATGGGTGAAGCGAGTATGACCGATGCGGAGCCTCCTGAGAACGACAGCATCCTGACGACTGAGACTACTCAGATTACTGTAGCCGAGGAGAGGTTTGACAGAGTGTAATTTGTTTGAGACACATCCGTCCCACTCGGCCTGCCAGAGACGCTGACAGTGATTAGCCACATCAGAATACAGGTCAGTAGCAGGGCATTTCACAGCTGACATACTTAAATTAAGGGCTGATTTCGCAGCCTCATCAGCAAGCTCATTACCTCTAATGCCAATATGGCTTGGAATCCAGATTATAATAATGGTTTTTCCAGAGTTTGATAACTGGCTGTAGTCTGTGATAAATTTCTGCACATAACCTGTTTCAAGATGACGGTTATTAATGGCCAGAAGACTTGATAGCGAATCCGAGAAGATGGCAAATTTTTTACGTTTGGAACGTCGGATAATATCAAGAGAAAGGTTAAGAGCAACCAGTTCTGCTGTGAAGATGCTGGCATGGCTGTTGATGCGTAAGCTCTTTGAGACATCCCGGCCCACGGCCGCAGCAGCAGTGAGATTATTCATTTTAGATCCATCTGTATAGATATGATAGTAGTCTTGTAGACCCTCACATATCTCGAGAAATTTACTGTGATAAATCTCCGGACTGGTGACAGACTTACTAAGTGTACTTAGAGATAGATCAACAGTAGGAGTAACAAGGTGCCACGGCGGAGTAGAAGAAACAGAGGTAACCAGATTATTTTTCTGGGTGAACCCAATATCAGATAAATCACCAGAAACACGGAGACCAAGAGGACGTATATGATTTGGATTTTTATCAAAGAATTTAGTGAATTTGGAGCTGAAGATACAGCTGCGAACCGGGTTGTACACGTTGGAGCTTACTCTCAGACAGTATTCTGACGAAAGCATTCTGCGTCTCAGATCGAGAGGCATTTCGTTCGCCTCCACATGTAAACTTGTGACTGGGGATGTCCGGAAGGCACCCAGACATGTACGTAGAGCTTGGTTTTGGATTGGGTCCAACATGCGGAGGTAAGACTTGCGGGCAGAACCATACACGACAGCGCCATACTCAAGTTTTGATCGGATAAGCGAACGATACAAGTGTAACAATGTTTTCTCATCTGAGCCCCATTTGGTATTGGCTACCACTCGTAGAAGGTTCAGGGCTTTCAAGCACTTATTCTTAAGATACTGTAAGTGCGGTATGAATGAGAGTTTCTTATCAAAGATTAAACCGAGGAACTTTGTCTGTTCGACCACGGGAATTGGGGCCCCGTTGAGCAGCAGCTGTGGATCAGGGTGCGCCTTACGAAGGCGGCAGAAGTGTACACAGACTGTCTTAGTAG
>Ga0209681_1000279_pt1 | contig 13204 bp, 5 predicted proteins | sample WorMetLIZISLAND2_3_FD_187416 | JGI IMG/M metagenome (GOLD analysis project Ga0209681, IMG submission 187416) | Marine gutless worms symbiont microbial communities from Max Planck institute for Marine Microbiology, Germany - Olavius clavatus LIZARD... ... | reverse complement strand
AGTGTCTCACTGCAGCTTAATGCGTTTAGTTAACTAATTATTTATAAAGAATTTTACCACACTTTTCGCACGAAAAACCAAAACTGGACTGAAATTTGGGGTGGGTTTTAATGCATTTACCCAATAAAACCCGGTGGATTTTTTGGGTATCTGAACCGTGGTACAGTCATGCTGCGAGAACATACAACAATCTACAGTCTACACAGGGCATGACTATTAACCGCACCGGACCGCACCGAGTCAAGCTAGCAGACGTTTCAGCCCGTCGTCAGTTCGCCCCTGGTAGTTTAGCAAACCATGAAATGATGAAAGCCTTAAATACAAAAAAATAGCCACATAGGCGTAGGAGATGGTGGGATGGGGGGCAGGGGGCACCGTGCACGTGTCCCCCAAACTTTATGCGGAAGGGTTGCACAAAGTTGCTAGGCACTCATGGACAGTGAAATGGCAGGGTTAGGGGTGGCAACATTTGATTGGAACCAATAAGATTAGCCAATGATCGCCGCACATAGGTTAGGCCTTTGTGCCTGCATTTGCTTTGAACGAGAATCAGCAGGAACACCACGTCTACAATGGTCTAATAACAATGACGACTTTCAAGCCAACTCGTAACGAACGTTTACTGGAGTTCACGCCCGATAGGCCTATTGCAGGTAATTAGCTCGATGGCGTACGTGCCTCAGTAGACACATATTGTTCAATACAGTGAAAATAAATGTAACATATATGGTACAAATTGTGGTGTGGCTAATAAGGTGCTAATTGAAGTACATGGATCATTAGTAATTCTGAAAATGCTCCAGATGGTCCGCTGCGGTCCGGTGTGGTGCTGCAGAGTGCAGACGGTCCGGTGCGGTCAGGTGTGGTCCGGTGCGGTTAATAGTCAGACCGGTCTACACACCCTGGAGCCCTGCTGGCTATATCCGGAGACTACTAGTGCTCTTCCAGAAAGGGGCATGTCTTCCATGTGTCCTGCTTTCTGACTTGCTCTCCCTTCCGCCATTCTTTGTAGTTACGAAAGAAAATAAATGCTACATATTCAAAGTTGTTTCAAAAGACACATTATTATACGATTTTCCCTGAATGTTTACAGTACAAACTGGGTTACCAGCTAATTAACGCCAAAAGTAAAGTATTCTACTCAGTCTACTGCCAGATGAGCTCTTAAAATGCCAACACAGCGCCGCGATCTGTCACTGCAGGAGTGCAGGGATCGATATAATATCCTTAATATTTGCATTCACCATAATTTTAGGCGAATAACTATGCGCCTTTGATATATATGGGCGGCTATAAATAAATTACCGTAAATTATAGTAATTACCGATTTACCGGTAAGTAATACAACCGGTAACTTAGTCGACGACAAGTATTTCGGCATTTGGGCCTCGTCATGCAGAGCTCTGTGGGCGTGACGAGTGGGCGTGGCACTCGTCGTGTTTATGTTGGTGCCTTAGTGGCGTGTTTTGAACTTTGGTATTGAAGTATCAAAGGTTATTATTTGCTTATACGCATATGTTTGTGTGAAAACTTGTTAAAGTATACATCATGAGTGCATGGTTTGTTGCCGGAAGGAGCGCTTTTGCGTTGTCAACGTACCAGTTCTTTCGACGAGCGAAAGTTGTCAAATGCATCGCCGGTACTGTGTTCACTACTGGCATTGCGTACCAGTTTGTTCTCAAGAATAAAGTCGCAGCTGCTTCACTGAAATTTGATCAAGACGTTTCGAAGTTCATGGCTACGCCGGTTACCAGTCTGGAAACACTTTCCTCCAATAAGGAAGACATAAAGTCCAAAATGGAACTGTTGATTATGGAGATTCAGGCTGAGATGTGCAGAGCAATGGTAGAAGTTGATGGCCAAAGCCAGTTTCGTGTAGAGAAGTGGTCCAGAGTTAAAGAAGGTGGAGGTGGCATTACTTGCGTTATGCAAGATGGTAATGTCTTTGAAAAAGCAGGTGTTAATGTGTCGGTGGTCCATGGCATACTTCCACAGTCTGCAGCGCAACAAATGCGGGTCAGACACAAGGAAATGTCTGATGGTGAGCTGAAGTTTTTTGCCGCTGGGATTAGTTCTGTTATCCACCCTCGCAATCCAAATGTTCCTACAGTGCACTTCAACTATCGGTATTTTGAAGTTGATGATAGAAAGTCTGGCAAGATACACTGGTGGTTTGGAGGTGGAACTGACCTTACTCCATATATTCTGTACAAAGAGGATGTCGTCCATTTTCACACACAGCTGAAGCAAGCTTGTGACAAACATGACAAGAGTTATTACCCAAAGTTCAAGAAGTGGTGTGATGAGTATTTCTTCATCACTCACAGAGGAGAGGCACGCGGTGTTGGTGGCATCTTCTTTGACGACTTGGACAACCCAAATAAAGAGGAAGTGTTCAAGTTTGTGACTTCCTGTGCCAAATCAGTCGTTCCGTCCTATCTGCCACTTGTCTGGAAACACAAAAATGACAGCTACTCTCAAGCAGACAAGAAGTGGCAGTTACTGAGACGTGGCCGCTATGTTGAATTTAATTTGATATACGATCGGGGCACAAAGTTTGGACTATTGACTCCAGAGGCACGCATTGAAAGCATACTTATGTCTTTGCCATTGCATGCAAGCTGGGAATACTGCCATGAACCAGCACCATCATCAAAAGAGGCAAAACTTCTTGAAGTACTTGTGAAACCTGTGAATTGGTTATGAAATCACACTCACACAGTAGTGTGAGAGTGTTGTAACTGTAAGGACTTTATAACTAGATAATAACGGATTGTTATCTCATAATCCACTGTGATTATCTTATAATCCACTGCAAGTATTAGCAGATCTATCTACTTGTCTTTGCTGACTTAACCGAGTGATGTTTAATCCATGTGTATCACAGTATGTTACATGGCACTTATGTAAGTTGTTTATGCAATTTTTGACTAGTAGTGCATGATTTGTTTATGTGTGCTACATGGAATATGAGTATATGAACAAGTTTAGCTTTCATGTACTTTGGTAGTTTCTAGTTTGGCAATGTAATGTATATGGTATATGGAATATGGTATATGTTAATTCATCACGTGTATGATGTGTTGAATTAGAGTGGCTAAGCATATCAGTTTTATAGCCGATCGTACTGCAGTTGCATGCAGTAAGAGCGGCTCTTGGCATCATGTCATATTCTGTCCTTCCATCTGTAAATCTGTGCATTGTGGCACTCAGGGTCAGTGTAGAGGGTTAGGTGTTATACCATTGTCTTCCTAGCAGGCAACTTCCTATTAACTTCTTCAAACACTTTTGCTGTAGGATGTATCATCTAACTACAAAACACAGTGAAAATGCACCACCAGTGACAGTGTGCATAAGAAAAGTACTTCCGTTGTCTACTTATGATGTAAGCAGTACGATCGGCCTACTTAATGACAGCTATGCTCTTACGCTGTTATTCATCTTGTTTTCTTGTGCCAAATTGTTCATGTTTGTTGATGAAAGTGTTGTTTATACTTTTATACATATACTTTTATATATGTACATTTGTGATATTTTCATATTAATTGTTTTATGAATTCTGCTTAATCATGTCCATAAATATCTTGTGGGTGAAAAGTTACATAGTTGTGACATAAAACATTAGTATGAAATCATAAACGATCTACTGGACAGTGTCACTTAAGTGACCTTATCACATAGTAAGCTAATGACATTTGACATTAACAGGAGTCTTGCATGAGTGTTGTTGACATGTAATACCTGGTCGTTCATGATTCGGTAAGCTGTTATGGTATTTCGTAAACAAGTTGCCACCTGATGGTGATGGACTGATGGTATATGACACATTATGTGGTTTAATGCCATACTGTGACTTATTCTTACTCATGTGACTTAAGAAGTTGCCCCTCTGAATCATGCAAATTACAAGCTATTTTAAAGTTATAGAATAACAGTAAGTGTTCAATCCATATGTCGAGCTTGATGTTAATTACATATAATCATTATAATGTACACACTCTTGTGCATAAAAAGCGTTTTTGCTAAAGCAGTTTTGTGAACTTCGGTTGAAAATAATTGTTGTTTTTTAGCTTAAATTAACTTGAAACTTTTTTTATTGTGTTACTCATCATGTGCTTGCAATATTACTATGTATTTACTGTTGCTTTGCTGAAATTATATGTTCACACGTGACATTACTGTTTTTGAGAAGTCCATATTTTAGCTGTTTTTTTGTAGAATTTGCAACAAATTAATACGTTCTGTTTTTAGTGTGCAGAACGCTGAGCTTTCTTTGTAAATGTACCCATTCCAAAAATGTCATACCTTTCCCAAGATTGTAGAAAACTAAGCTTGTCTTCATAAATTAAAGTATTTTACTGTTATACGTCATACAATAAAACTTCTGGTCAGCAGCATGTTAAGTAAACAAAATATATTGCATCTAACAGATACACAACAGCTGTCATGCAATAAATCCAAGATGAGTCATAACTGTATGAAAATGTCATAGAAATATACTTAAATAAACAATGAGCTATGTACGGTAATATTTACAGAATTTCTTACAGCAGTGAAAGTGTTCACAGTAGGTCACAAGACCACGACAAAAACACACTATTCTCACAGCGTACTAACATCACTGTTAACAAGGACGACACAAAACAAACACCGGCAGTTTACGGTATAAATACAACTTCACAAAACCTAGACTACGACTTGCATTCATTTCATGCAAGTGATGATCGACATTGCTTAAATATCACTGGAATCACAATGACATCTATAGAGGAGCATTTTTCAAGACCTAACGGGGCATGGCTGTTCACTGCTGACGTCACGTTCATTTACATATCCATCGAAAAGGGACTTGGTCTAACACATAGATATAACACTAATCTATGGTCGTCAACCACTAATGCAATCTGCCTACCGCAGTTTTCCTGCGCCAGGCAGATAGCGTTAGTAGTTGACCTAGTTACATAATTAGTGTCCAAATAAGGAAATAGGTGCAGAGTCTGGTAGACCGGACACACCCTGTTAGGTGTTGAAAAACGCAGCTATAATCTCATTAGATCATTCTATCAGATTAACTCAGAAGATTTTATGTCACCTGTTGTCAGAGAACTGCGGAATTTTGCCATTTTGGCCTTGACACAATTACCAAAATACAAGACAAACACAACACAACACAAACACGATTAAACCAATATGCTGATCAGTAAATGAGAGTGATTCCATGAAAAATCAACGACGGTTCGATGTCTCATATTCACCAGCTGTCACCAAATGCATTGCAGTGTAAAAGGCTAAGCTTCGACTAAGTAAGCAACCCGGTATATTTTGAGGGGTGATCGACTTTTGCATCTGTAAACGAAATGTAACTATTCTGAAGAAATACAACTAGCCAATCTTGTTCCAATGCAAGAATATAATAATTATTTTTATCTTGTTTATAAGCCGAAGTTGAGGATTTTGAAGCAGTGTCATAGACTGCAATGGTTCTGGTAAGTACTTCTTTATATTGATCCCTTATTGGAATATCAATCATAGGTGTACAAGCCAGGGAGGCTACAGCCCCCCAACTTGGGCAAAAGCTAAATTTTTTGGGCAGAAGCCAGCCAAAAAAATGAATTTTTTTGTACTTATTAAACGAAAAACGGAAATCATTCCGTCTAGCAACATAAACTGCCCAGTGCCCAAAGTCTGGGATTTTTACTCATAATTATTGGGTGCGGTGAGTCGGGCAAAGTAATTTTGCAGGTTAGCACAGCAGTTTTTCGGGTGCTGTCGAAAAATTTTTCGGACAAAGATGGCTCAGCCCCCCTAGAAAAAATTGGCCCATATGCCTACGATAAGTACTTCATATCGATCCCTTACTGGAATATCAACCACAGTTTGGTAGACACATGGTACCACTGCAACAATAACTGATCAGACACACAACTAATGACAGCCAAAATCAGCCACACAGGATATTCGGTCATCAGCTGAATTATGTAAAAAAAGTGGAAACAGCTGCACAGTTTATTGGACTTCTTACATCCACATTTCAGTCAGCAGTTGGAGGCAGCAGAACAAATAAGGCAGCTTGGGCCCCCGTAATTTGATTTCCAACTGACAGGTAACAACTAGACCATTTGCAAATGCATACATCTTTTACACATGAAAATAATGCTACACAGACTAAAGCTGCATCTACTGTCTAAGCTGATATAAAATCATAGAGAGTAGAATGTAACTACAGAAAACTTCACCGTGTTATGCAACTCTGCTTTCACATTAAGACATCACAATTCATCATATAAAACAACGTTAAGCTAAAACGATACACGTTTACAATCCAGGTGATGATGCTGTGAAAGTACATGCTTCTCTACCAACTTATTGCCAAATCCTTAACACCTTGGTCTGCAAGATCAGACTAACTGACAACGGCCAGATGACATGGAACACAACCTCCAGCAACAAGCTGGTAGAGGTAACGAGCAGCATTATGAGGATAAAGTTAATCTCTCAAGATGTGCCTAAGAGGTTCAGTAAGTAAGTAGGAGTATTTCTAAGGCGCTTATATATAATGTCACAAAGCGCCGAGTGCTTGGTCGATGGGCATTTCAACACATGCCTATAGTAAGCTAAACGGTGATGCCTCCACACAGTAAGTCTGTTGTGAAGAAAGCGAGAAATGTTAATGACTGATGGGATTCATAACTTTGCCGACAAGCAATATAACGAGTTTGGACAAGGACTGCCTGTCCAGCACATTTTTTCTCATAACAAAAAAAACAACTGGGTTGGCACAGATTGACTGACAGTGTAATGCAACTACAGGCTTTCACTGCGTCTTATTAGATGCATCATTTTCATTTTAAGTGCTCTACTATGGGTGTTACTTATAGTTTACTGTGAACATATTGCCCCTGGCAGGTGCCACCCAGGTCAGTCCGAATCTCCTTCACTACGCCACTGACTTCACAGTGAAATTAATACTGCGGAATGCATTTGTCAGCACAATGTCAGCTGTAATATAAATATTAAAACTATGACACTGCATATCTAACGTCCTGCTTAATCACACAGTAAAAAACTTCTGAGTACAACAGACTTCAATGTCTTACATCAGGGGTCTCACAACATGCCCCCACAATGACTCGCTTGGGCTAGCAAAAATTTACCAGTAAGTAACATCTAAACTAGCTTCTTATTATGACCAGTAAAAGCTGTAGTTTAACCCGTTGTTTAAATAACCGACGCATACTTATAATTTATAAAAAAAAGGCCTGCCGACTGACGTATTTCCTCCAATGAGGCTCATACTGGGACCCATCTTAGATGAACACACACATGACCTGAATAAAACAGTAGTTGCTATCTGCAGAGTTAGTTATAGTTAAGTCAAACTTCTCGATGGCAGTTCAAGCCATTCTTGTACAAAGTCACTCAATGCACAAATCTGAATTAAACAACAATGACTAAGCCTTCACTGCTGTTCAGCAGTAATATTAGTCTATTACATGTACTTAGTAATAACTAGTACACAGAAACTTTTCACTGGGTCAAGTTTTCTGAAAATTAATTCATGTCGAGTCCTCAAAACCGAACTTTTGGGAATCATTGCAGGAGGACTTTTCACACACTGGACGCGCATCCTGTCATCCAACCAAAAAGTCAAGTCTCAAAGCACTGCATAGTTACTGAACATACATGTAGACGCATATAACTCACTTTTGGTTCATTTAACTGGCCTGTTTTTCACAATTACTCCCGGTGAAATGGGTCCCAAATAGTGAATCTTTGACCATTGCTGTAGCACGTTTTTACGTGTCTGATGAAACCAAACCAGAAGTGACAAAACAGTACATACATATAAATGTCATATGATCAGATTGCTATGCGTATCATACTTATCATGCCAAGTTCAAGCAAATAGTGATTGGTCAGTTCATTTAGGAATGTTAGCAATGTCTACAAATACAACATCAGTATTGTCATATCAAAGAACATGTACGAAAATTAATGAATAACAAGTATAAATGTACTATGGATCAGGAACTGTAGACAGAAGTGCTAGCGGGCATATGCATTGGGCAGATACTGCATGTGCACTATTCACTCACCAGATGGCAACACTTCTGCGTGAAATGAGACATGGCACCATCTTGAAAGTGCAACATCAAAACGAAAACTAAAAATCTAACTTTGTAAATCGATGTGTAGAACAACCATTGTGCTGAGTTGTAGCCAATCTGATTTGAAATGACGGAGCTGAGGCATTTTCGTCGGGAAGTCATGGTCGCCACCTTGAAAGTATGACAGCGCCTCTGAAGTTACGACCTAATGGTGCTATACAAATCTATTATTATTATCATATCAGAAATCCAACTCTGTCAATCGACACTTGTTTCCTTGAATAATCTTGCCAAATTTCATCCCAATCCAATTTGAAATGATGGAGCCATAAGCTTTTTTGAAGAGTGTCAACAAGAAGAAGAAGAACAAGACGAGACGAGTAGTAATATGGGACGAGTTCTGATCCAAAAAAGTGACGATAACATACTGAGTTTCTTTCTAAATTGCGCCAGCTAACTTCCATGAGACAATCACAAAAGTCTGAACAAAACAACGGACATGATCTGATAGGTAAATTACACCGACATTAAATTAACTACGTAGTTAGCAGATCCAAACATTACATATACCAGGGCTGGAAAAAAACCTAGGTTTTTTGGAAAAAGTTTTTAGGCTTTTCAGGTTTTTAAGGTTTTTTTAGATTTTAGTATGCAAAGAAGACTGGACACAAAATTCTGACCCAGGAAGAACATCCTGTACACCATTCTCTCTGTTACATCGTATTCTACAAATTATTAACAAAACTCACAAATCATGATTAAAATATGAAATTAAACATGATTCGTATAAAATTTCACCCAAAAATAAAAAACCTAAATTTTGGACTTTTGAGGTTCTTTCGGTTTTTAAAAACCTAAAAAACCTAGGTTTTTCGAAGCCATTTTCCAGCCCCGCATGTCATACATGTCAACAAAGTCTGCCATGGTGTCATCTTTCAATGGCAGTGAATACCGGCACATTGTCAGGATAATAAGTCATTATGCTTAGCAACAGTACTCACCAACCAACAAACCAAAACCCATTAAAATATTAACATCAAGAAACAATCTACCAAATGATACAATCATCAAAAACCATCAGGCTCTTGATGGCAGCATAGCGTGGGTTATCGGCGCCCGGGGCGGACTGCAATTTTGCCACCCAAAAGTCGTGAGATGCCTGATGCCCCCTTATTATTCCTATTTTTGCCGTTTTACCAGCATTTTTGCTGTTATCACCCCACTTTTGTTGCCCCTCCTGACTGTCGCCCATGGAAGTCCGCCATCTTCGCCCCATCGCTACGCCACTGGCTCTTGATTTAGTCTTGTCAGGCCTGGAAATGGACTGCAGCTACTTTGTCACAGACTGCAGATGCTGCATTGGGTTGCCACACTCAAAATATACACGGCTTTGTAATATGTACGAATACTATTTTTCACCGGCAGCTGGCATTATTCAAAAGTTTTAAACCTCTGTCCAACAAGGATTCAAGATCAACACAGTGCAACGAGAAAACATGCAGATGTTGCCATAACAAACATCTGTAACTCTGCATTAGTTGATTCTAGGGCTCCGACCGTAGCCATATGGGCAGATCGATTCTCACGATGTTGCTGGCGACGACTCTTGTCTCGCCTCCAATAACCCTACCCACAGTGCCCTGCAGTCATTGTTTATCATCTTTGCTCCACGCCGTCGCTGCTATCCAGCCGCCGTGAGCAAGGGGGAGGGGGCGGAGGGGCACTGAGTCAAGAACGGCCGTGCTAAGCCGCCACTCAGTTGCAGTAAGTTGACTGTCACTGAAGTGAGGTGCTAACTGAATCCAGACCGCAGCTGCGTCATGCTGCTATGAGTGTTAGACTGTTAGTGCTGCTCAATCACCTACGAGATTAGGACCTGCCGACGATTCTGGTGAGATTTGCCGATCGACCGGAGCCCTACTTGATTCATAGCTTACTGGATGCTAAGCCCTGATTCAACATTGTGAACACCATTACAAAACGCAGCTAAATTAACCTGAATAACATCAGTGGCTGCCGGACAATGACAAGAATGAAGCAAGATATATATACCGATAACACAAGAGCAGACATCAATTCGCTTGTGACATACGGCACGCACCACATAAATGCCTTTGGTTCGTGATTTGATTAATCCACGACGGATGAGATATGACTATAGAATACGAAGTTGGCATGTTGTAAAAGCTGCGTTGTGAAAGCTGCGCTAAAACTTGCAACAAAAGCACTTTAATGCTTCTCTTCACTTCGAAGCAGTTCCATCAAACAGCCCATTGCTCCGAAGTATCCCTGCCAGCCATTGCACAGCACAGCATTACCGGTGGTCGAATCACAGACATTATAGTTACAGACATCAGAGAGATAACAATGGAAGAATAACAAGTAAAAACTAATAAAATAATACAATAAGCTCAACTGTTGATGCGATAGCCGATCATGATGCTTACGGCACATTAATTAATGATCACGTCCATAAGAATAGTCTCCCATGTTCGTAGCAACATAAATAAAATGGTCATGTGATCAGGAAATTGAGATATAATAAATAAGTCCAATTTCTAAATACGGGGGTAGGAAGTTAGAAGGAATAGGGTCAGCATAGGGGATAGAAAGTAGAAAGAAAGATAGAAAGACTTTTACTGTAATGTATTATTTAGCCACAATACACTTTGTCACAGTCAGATGACAGTATCATGCCAATAGTCTCAACTAAAAATTCAACAGAAAAAGACACCTACTCATGTTGTGCACTCTCTCATTCAAGAACTAGTCATGCCTAACTGCTGTTGCTGCTGCTAATAGAACTTAAAATTTCTCTTTATTTTCTGCACAGTTACTCCCTTTCCACATTGGGTTGTCAAGTCAGGCCTTACAAATGTACACTTTGAGCAAGCAAGCAAGCAAGTATGCCTACATGCCTCTGAGAACTTCAATAAGCAGCACTATACAAAGTCTAGACTTGATTTAATTTAAATGAAAAGAAAAAAATGCCACTTTTTCCACTGAATACAAGACAGAGGGAAATGATACTGGTTCTGACTAAAATCTACTTACAAAAGATACCTCGTGTTCAAGGAAGAGAGCCTTCATTGTTCCTTTCGACCAGTAATTCATGGCGTATGCAAGCATCTTCATGGAAATTGTGTTGACGCGCAAGAAGTTGCCGATGAAAACCACCCGCTCAATGCGCTACAGCAAAGCAATAATACAATGTGCTCGTCATATGAATCATAACTCAAGAGATTATTAGCTAATCACTCCCATACATCAGCCAATCTGCAGACCACTTACAATATTTGTTTCCAACAATGTACGATGCCCCCAAGTGTAACCTGCATGGCACTCCATAATCACCTTCCTTTTTATATTACTCCAATTCTGCTTAAAAAACGGCTAAGAAAAATGTCAATATTTTGAAATTAACAAAACTTATTGAAGAAAAGCAGCAGTAACTCTGAGACACTAGATGTGAGACTACAAAATGACAGAAAAGATGTCATTGGTTTGGCAGGAGATGGCTGAAAAGCTGTTATCTGACACCAGTAAGTATCAAATTGCTGTTCAAACAATGTTCCAGAAAACTAAGGGACTGATTTTACACCAGACAGATCATCTTTTTTTGTTCTGGTTTGATGCACGCTGTATGCATCCCACTAATATTTACACATTACTGCTAACCAAAGTAAGCATGCCTTTCTATGCCATGGTCAATGCTATTGTCATGACTGGAGCAATGAATCCACAATGTGGCACCAGCTTACATGTGCATAAAAATGAAAACTAAACTACAACTAGTAGACGTGTGTACCTCATTAACAGCACACATCCGAGCAATTGAGCCGATATTGTTTGTTATCGTGACAAGCGTTGCTTTCGCGAGGTCGGCCTTGCTAACGCTCTGTCGTCGTTCGGCACTCATCATGTGGCCAAAACTGCAAAGTTCACAGAAACAGCCGCAGTCAATAAACTTCAGCAATCAACATTTACTGCTATAGCTGGAGTTCATTTTACTATCCAAACCTACACTATATCAGTGCATGCATTATAATCACACATATGTTGGCATATTATGTCATAAATATAACACGATCTGATTCTTGTTTGTCAACCCCTTTCTAAGGAATTATTGCACATATCTGCATAAACCATATATTATTAGAAACCAAACTTCCTGGGCCACATATCTGTTTGCAACAGCAGAGATGTATCTTTGCTCATTTTCACAGTCATCTTGAAAAGCCACAGCATCTATGTGCAAATCAAGCCAGCATGAAAACAGAATTTAACTTAAAATGATCACTGAGGGTCATCTATTTCCAGTCAGTGCAAACCCAGTGAGTGACTACATATTACCACATAATACTTTTGGCCCTATGTCTGAAGATTTCGAAGATATATCGATTGAAACCACTGGAAATTGCCATTTTCAACAACCCATGCATGGTCATTTCAGTCACCTCTTCAGCAAACTCACGCAAATATCCACACAAATATTATATTGCCATAAACTAGAGTCTCTGGGATGTATTTGTTCTGCTTCATCATTTACTTCACAGTCATCTCTAATAGCCGCAGTGCAGAAAGCTGTCAGATATATTGGCTAGAAAAGAGAATTTAACATACAATAGCTATTCAAGTCAAGTATTTTGCAGGCACGTAGCAATGGTGGATCTGCGGGTACCTGCCCCCATATTTGTTCTTTTTCCCCAAAATTTAACAAATATTTTAACAGCTATCTTTTTACAATATGCATAGTAATGTAGGCAGCTGCACGCCCTTGCCCCCCAATTTTGTTCTTTGCAAACCAAAAAATTCCCTTGTCCCAAAAATTGTGGCTGGCTATGTGTCTGCTACTTTGAAGTCTTTAAAAGGCAAATGAGGACTAAATTCACATGATGAGCTTCCGGAATCCACATCATACAGGCTGCATGATATGTGACACGCTGTAAAAATTCATTTAAACTTAAACATCACGAATTTCAAACATTTTAAAATTTCATAAGTTCAAATTCCTAATCAACAACCGAAAGCAGATGTGCAGCATTAGGTCATATTAAACAAATAACTGGCATACTGCTAGAAAATCGGTGCCGATG
>Ga0209681_1000276_pt1 | contig 13280 bp, 8 predicted proteins | sample WorMetLIZISLAND2_3_FD_187416 | JGI IMG/M metagenome (GOLD analysis project Ga0209681, IMG submission 187416) | Marine gutless worms symbiont microbial communities from Max Planck institute for Marine Microbiology, Germany - Olavius clavatus LIZARD... ... | reverse complement strand
AGTGTCCGTCTGTCTGTCCGTCTGTAACGTTTAGGTCACTACTACGTGCCGTGATCACATCGAATGGAATACTTCACAAATAATTTCACCGCCGAATAGTGATAAGATTGTAATGTGGAGATTCTTGCGCAATCGGCTGATTTTGCGCTTACACAGGCCTACAATTTTTAGTGCATTGGGCGCATTGCGCGGTCATCTTAGCGATAGCGTGATTTACTTGTTATTTTTCTCTTGTACTCGTACTTTGTGTTATTACTTTGCTGTAGTGCACAAGGATGTCAGATGATTCAGAGACAGTGGAGGATACAAAGAAAGGCATACTGGCTGAAGTGACTGATGATTCATGTACGTTAGAGTTTATTGAGATAGTTCCACTTGACAGACCATCTGATGATTACTTCAAGCCAGAATGTATTTATCCAGTTGTTGAAGTTAAGCCAGAAGACCTGCAGGAGGTGAAGCAGGAATCTGCTGATGAAAATGACAATGTAGATTCACATTGTTATGTGAAACAAGAACCTGCTGATGAAAATGACAATGGAGATTCACATTGTTATGTGAAACAAGAACCTGCTGATGAAAATGACAATGGAGATTCACATTGTTATGTGAAACAAGAACCTGCTGATGAAACTGACAATGGAGATTCACATTGTTATGTGAAACAAGAAACAGCTGAAGAAAACGACAATTTAGATTCACATTGTTATGTGAAACAGGAACCTGCTGATGACTATGAGACTCAAAGTTCATGCTTTCCTGTACAAGTAAGTTCTGCGTGCACATATTCAACTGATTTTTACTGCGTGGTGCTATGCAGAACGCGGTTTACTTATACCACAGTAAGTCATCTGTCCGACCATCCGTCTGTCTGTCTGTATGTCCGTCTGTGTCGTTCAGGTATGTTTTTCACACAGGTTGGAGTACTGCGAAAATAATTTCAAGGCCGAATAGCTTAAGGCACCTGCTCACATTGACCACGACATGGGCGACCTGGCGCAGCTGGAACAGCCCCAAAATTGTGGTAGAATAGGGGTGAGGTTATGACCACAAAAACCTGCGATATCTCTGAAATGGTGCAAGATAGGACCAAGTTTACTATGACAGACTAATAGGAAGTCACACATGCACTTTCGATTGGTACCAAGATATCAGTGACATTGGATGACCTTGAATGGCTGAAATGCACTATTGCGGAAAAAATATCATTTTACGGAGCCCACCACTTGAATGAAGATAGACCCATATTGTCAGCGGCAAAATGTAGATCAGTGATTCTACTTTCTAGAGATATAAGGTTTGTGCGAATATTCACAGGGGTTCCCTAGACAGAGGATGCCGAATGACGGTGGGGTTCTCAAAAATGGAGATGCCCAGACCTTACCTTTGAAACCTTATGTGATGGATCATGATGCATGTATGAAACCACTGTGTAAGGTAAGATATCTATCTTACACTGTGTAAGATATCTTACACCATGACGAGACCAAAGTTGCGGAATAGGCTGCAACCCTTAGGCCTGTTGTAACATTTTATTAGCACTATAAGATAATCGTGTATTCATGATCACCGTGACTTTTGCCGTGATTTTGGTCCATGTGCCATGATTTGCGGCTTTGCATCACAGTCGTAAAAGTCAGCATACTGTGTGTAATTTCTGCATTTGAATTGTCATTGATGTATACAAGAAAGTCGTGCTGTGGCAGATAAACCGCATGATGCTGTTGTAAAATTAGATACATATCAAAATTTTACAGTGGCATCGCGTGTTTCTGCCTGCGATAGCGCGGCTTTCTTGCTGTAATAAGTCATCTTCTGTAGTGTGTTCTTGTGTTTTCTAGTCTATTTGTGTAATTACAACATAATCTATACGACCACGATAGGTCAACTTTACAGACAGAGGGACCCACAACGTTAACATAGCATTATTGCCTCTGCACTATGTGCTTCATGTGATAAAAATTATACACAGGCTATCCTGTAAGTGGCATTGTCAAAATGATGTGATCAAGAGTTTAAATCTACATATACTCAACTACTTTTTGCACCACTGAACACTAGTGTATTCAGAACTTCATGTTATGCACACAAAAATTTTATGACATGCATTAAATATCCTGTTTTGAATTTTTGACAGATTTCGGTTAATTAATGTGGCTGTCTGTCATGGCCTGTGTGGAGATATTCAGTAGTGAATCAGATTATGCCTGCAGTGACATGGGTTGCTGCATTAGAGGTATTAACTGGTGCATGGTGACTCAAGTTAGTTACTTACTACAACTCTGTGAATGTGCCAACAATGTATTACGTAGCTCAGAATAGCAACTACCGTACGACTGAATTATTGCCCGCTGCTTGCTTTATATGTGTTAACGATTCACGCTAATTACTTGCCTCCAGCTCAACCAGGTCATCTTTTAATCAACATATCCAAACCGTCTTAATCTACCATTCTTTATCACAAAGCTGACAGGTTCCAGTCACAATAATATTGCATGTTCTGAGCTATTAATGTAAAGCCGCAGATACATGTGATCATAATCTTTCTGTCTACTGTTCGTTCTCCACTTTCATATGCCACGTCTCACTGCCATACATTCAACTGTTCAACTAAATTATTGACAATGAAGTTTTCATTGTGTGTGACAGTGTTGCAAAGGATAATATTGTACATGGGTTTTGATTTAAATTGAAAGGATACTTATAGCTAGCTTACCTATTCCGCCAGTGCCTCTGAAGCTATGGCAGTATGGCGCTCTACAAATGTATTATTATTATTATTGTTATTATTAGTGAAATAAATTCATATTTCCATGTACTGTGTTTATTGTATGTTGAAAAATTGTCGGTTATTTGTTGCCTTGTTTTTGTGTTAGCCTGAATTGTCCAGTTCCTTGGAAACGACAGCCAGTGGTATTGACATTCCAGTGGAAGTGACTGGATCTCACATGGAAACACTCAACCTGTCACGGTAAGTTGTTGAGTCTCTTAGTTTATTTATTTTTATCATTGCAAAGCGTTCATTTATATAGGAAATACAGCCTGTAAAATGTTTTGGTCCAACAATTTTCAAAGACTGACTTTTGACAGTCTTGACAGATGTAGTTCTCATCTGATTAAGTACAAATTCACGTCTTAATAGTTGTGCTTCAGTGTTTTGGGGAGCAGTTTTTGTAGTGTCTTTACCGGTAGTTACCGGTATAGTACTACACTGTGTCTCAGAAAAAATGCACCAACTTTGAAACGGTGCAGCTCAAAATTATAAAGATCGATTTTGATAACATTTTGCAGAAATGTTCAAAATACTCTAGATTAGAGTTTGTATGCTTCAGTTTTCGTGTAGGTTTGCTTTTTTGTCAACTTTTTATCTTTGAAACAGAACCCCGAAAATAACGCGAATTTTGAAAATTACGCGTCGGGCTGCCTCAGCCTGCCTGTCAACATGGCGCCGTTCAGTAAAGAAGACAAAATTATGATCAGAATTCTGTATGAATGTAAAGGTTACAACACTTGATAGTTTACAACAGTTTTCGGATAAAGGTTGGACAAAGAACAGCATCAACAGGCTGCTGGTGAAGTTGAGAAAGTTCGCAACAGTGTGACGCGTGATTTTCGTCACTTCTGGTGATGAAATTTAGGACGAATATTAAATAAATAAAACTGCATTGGCAGTAATTCATTGATGAGTGTATTATGTTTCAATGTGTGCGGATTATATGTGCCAAATATTGTGAACTTAGATTATGTTTTATAAAAAAATTGCACCTCATCAAAGTTGGCGCATTTGCTTGATACAGCGTCAAAACTTGCGTTATTTTCGGGGTCCGGTTTGAAAGACGAAAAGCTGATAAAAAAGCAAACCTACAGGAAAACTGAAACATGCAAACTCTATTCTAGATTATTTTGAATATTTCTGCCAAATATCATCAAAATCAATCCTTACAATTTCGAGCCATACCGTTTCAAAGTTGGTGCATTTTTTCTGAGACACAGTGTAGATGTAGTAGTCTTGGTAGTCATATCAGTCGTATCTGTAGTAGTAGTTGTAGTCTTTGTTTTGATTTCATGGCCGCCTGGCAGGTGTGCTGGCCAGCTGACCATCACCGTTATGATTTTGATGCTGTCCTTTACATCTGCTTTCTGTCTTTCTTTTTTATTTTTGTTCCACAGCCAAATATCCACAGCCGCTTTGATGATCATCAACAAACTTTGCAACGTTTGACAGTGATGTACATGTATAAAATTGGGTCTGAAATTTGGCGGCTGAAAAACATCAACATTTTGGCATGATTTTGGATTTCTTTGCCATCAGGGTGTGAAGTTGTCTGAAATTATGCGAAGTTGTCTGAAATTGCACTGGGATTGCACTAAGATGTCATCAATCCGAAAATGGCATTGCAAACTACTCAAGATCACTCCCATCCAGCCACACCTATTTTGGTGAACTTTGGTCCACAAAGGACAACAAATAATTTTGATCCACCTAACCGGTGGGCATCAGGCTGGGTATCGTCACACATTCTATTCATTACTGTTATAAATGCTGTAAATGTAACAAGATGCCGTGCTATCGCAGGGAGGACCATGTGATGATGCTATAAATTTCGATATGTGTCGAAGTTTGCCGTGGCATCGCGCAAACAATGTGATAACACGGCTATTGAATTAAGTAATAGCACAAATCATCGCAAAATAACGGTAATAAATATGTCTATTTATTGCCTCTAAATTCATTATTTTACTCACATCGTCTGCACCATAAACATCAGCGACCATTCAAAATGCTAAATTGTACATTGTATTCTAAGTAGACCTATATGTTCAATGTGATAAATGCTTGATTTCATTGTAATTGTAAGCTTAATGTTAACAATTGGGCATTTTAGCTAATTTGGCAATATGCGGTAAAACGCGATACGTTTTGCAAATTCAAGGTCTTGAGCATCTCCCATTTTTGAGAACCGCACTGTCATTCGGTGCCGCTCTGTCTGTGGAACCCCTGCGAATATTCGCACATTCCTTATGTTCCTAGAAACTAGAATCATTGACCTGCATTTTGCCTCTGATAGTGTGGGTCTATCTTCATTTAGAATTTTCTGGTAGGCTCCATAAAACGATTTTTCCGCAAGAGTTCATTTCGGTCGTTTTAGGTCGTTCAAGGCCATTGATTTTGGTAGCAATCAAGAGCGCATATGCGACTTCCTATTAGTCCATCATAGTAACCTTGCACTGTTTCAGAGATATTGCAGGTTTTTGAACTCGTGATCCCACCCCTATTCCACCGAAATTTTGGGATGTTCCCATTGCACCAGATAGCCCATGTTGGGGTCAGGCCGAGCATATACCTTAAGCTAATCAGCCGTGAAATGATATTTAGAGTATTCTAGCCTATGCCATTACACTGAATAATGCATCGGACTATCGGGCTGCCGGACTACTATCGGACTACACTGTGTCTCAAAAAAACGTGCAAACTTTGAAACGGTATAGCTCAAAATTATAACGATCGATTTTGATGAAATTTGGCAGAAATATTCAAAGTACTCTAGAATGAAGTTTGCATGTTTCAGTTTTCGTGTAGGTTTGCTTTTTTTATCAACTTTTCGTCTTTCAAACCGGACGCCGAAAATAACGCGAATTATGACACTGTTTCAAGCAAACGCGCCAACTTTGACGAGGTGCAATTTTTTTATAAAACATAAAACTAAGCTCATAATATTTGGCACACACAATCTGTAGACATTTAAGCATAATACACTCATCAACGAATTACTGCTAATGCAGTTTTAGTTATTTAATATTTGTCCTAAATTGCATCGCCGTAAGTGACGAAAATTACGCGTCACACTGTTCCGAACTTTCTCAAGCTCACCTGACACCTGTTGATGCTGTTGTTCGTCCGTCCTTAATCCGGAAACTGTTATAAACTGCCGAGCGTTGTAACCTTTACATTCATACAGACTTTTGATCAAAATTTTGTCTTCTTTACTGAACGGCGCCGTGTTGACAGGCAGTGTGACGTATAATTTTCAAAATTCGTGTTATTTTTGGTGTGCGGTTTGAAAGACGAAAAGTTGATTTAAAAAGCAAACCTACATGAAAACTGAATCATGCAGACTCTATTCTAGAGTATTTTGAATATTTCTGCCAAATGTCATCGAAATCGACCGTTATAATTTTGAGCCATACCGTTTCAAAGTTTGCGCGTTTTTTCTGAGACACAGTGTATGTATCGGGTGGACTAACGGGCTGTTGGACTATCGGGCTAATGGACTAATGGACTATGGTTAGAACTTAGGGTTAGGGTGAGGGTTAGGGGTTCAATATCCATCCACTTATTACGCATAAGCAGCATATAAAAATATAAAAAGTCATAAAAAGTAATACAGTGATACAGTAATACAGTCATAAAATGCACACATAAAAATACACAATCACAACTCTCTAACAGAAAACTATTTGTCCATGATCATGTGCAACATCAACAAAATGTTTCCACATACGCTGTTTAATACCATACACACTGATGTTGATGGACGGAAGATTATATTTAGATAAAATCAAACCAGCAGTTGATTTATTAATTACAGCCAATGTCTGGATAATGCTATTGTCACAGATATAGCCTGTTAATGCGATATTCCGATGCATTATTAAGTGTAGCCCCAACCTATGTGATCACGGTACCCGAACGTCGCAGATGGGCAGATAGACAGACAGACAGATGCTCTGTGTGGCATTGCACTGTGAAAACTTTAAAACCTAGTTTTTGCACACTTAGCACTTTTTTTGCAGGGACATGTAGTGAGTCACATGTCATAAACAGCAAAAAAATCATAAGTAGCTATTACCATCATCATCCCATTGCCTAAGTATTAGTGTGCTGCTGAGTGATATCACCTGTAACAATTTTTGGTGTTTTTGATGTGTGAGTCTCCGTCAATGTGTGCATGAACTACAGTTATTTTTACATTTACATGTGCACCGCGTGGGCAGCGATGTCTTTCTCAGCACAGCAGTCTATCTGTAGTAGTGTTAGTTCGTTTTTGTTACTGTTATTTTCTGTTGTGTTGCTGCTTTTTTGCTGTTTTAATAGCTACCGGTATGCTTTAATGTTTGCAGCAAAACAGAGCAATACAACGTCCTTGTCAACACAGGTAGTGATTCATCAATTTGTATTTGTACTAGTGTATTTTTTATATGCAGTTATGTTACATAGACTAATTTTTGTTTTTCTTTAATTGCCAGTCCTTTTGCAGTTGCTCCATTTGAGCCATATTACTAGAATGTGAACTTTTAGGAATTGTTGTAATGGGAATTTTTCACGTTGATGGGTAACTAAGTCTGCATGGATACATCATCAGATTTCTCATTAAGTCTTGAGTGCTGATTATTAAATGGTTAATATAAAAGTATACAGAGGGTTATTCTGCTAAATATTAGTTATCTCAGAAATGTTGTGTTGCATTGGAAGGAACATTGACTTGTACATAATATATTGCACAGCAAATAATCCTGTTTGACTCTTACACTTTTTGCCTTCCTTTCTGTATGTGATTACTGATAAATAAAAAACTGTAACCATTTTATTTTACTTTATAAGCTGAGGATATAAAACAACAAAAATCATTTCATAAGCGCAAACGTTGAATTGAATCTGTTATTAGCCAGATAAATGTATAAACTAATGCATGGTTTTTGTCAGTAATATTTGCAGTTGTATTAAACCTTCTTGGCTCTATCTCTTACATTAGCCTGACTATGGCTAATTTTGTGTTCAAATTCCCAATTTTTCGTTACCATGGCAACAGGGGTTGGGTGGTACCAGCAGGCTCCTAGAGCTGGCTGAGCGCAGTGTCCATCGACTGCGCTGATGCGCGACACCAGCAAGGGGTCCCGGGTACCGAGTGGCAGACCCCTGCAGGACTTTGTACGTCAGCACAGCGATCTTGTACTCGATCCGCTCAGGGACACGCAGACTACGGAGGTTAACAAGCACGTCGGTGATGTGGTCTGTGGATCTCATGTGATAGATCAGCCGTGCCGCTGCATTCAGCAACGACTGTAGGTGACATACTACATTGGCTGGAAGGCTGACCAGCACGGCGTTTCTGTAATCCAGCCTCGATAGCACCAGTGACCACCAGCGACTGGCACGTGGATGGTGGTACCAAACAGCGGATCTGACATAGTTGACGAAGTGCAGCGAAACATCTTGATACTGTTCGCTGTACATGTGTCTGCATGATGGGGTCGGCGTCAGTGTATATATATTCCCAGGTCACGGACGGATGTCACCGGGTCAACTGCAGCTCCGTCAATTAACAGAGCAGTAGTTGGCAGTTGATGCTGGCATTGGCTCTTCGCACACCAAAGGACTTCGGCTATGTCCGGATTCGACTGGAGACTTTACCACTATGCCAGACCACCATGCCAGTAATAAATGCATGAAACAAGCTTGAATTGTTTATCATTTGTGTGAATACAGTTATCCTAGAACAGGAACATTTTCAGTCGTTTCCTGAACACTGGCAGTGAAATGTCCAGCAGACGGAGTTCGGCTGGAAGACTGTTCCTTCAAATTGTTGGTTAAGCATCTCTTTTTACTTTAAGTTAAAGCCAATTCAAACTGACAGTTATCTGTGTAATGTTATGTTGGACAGATCCGTTTAGCTTCAGATCAAATGTTGATGAGAAAACAAATGAAGATCTACAACACAGCTTGTCTGATAACAGTAGGAGACTGATACCGACAACTGATAACAGAACACAGTCTGTGTACTCGAGTGATCATGATAGAGTTGATACAAGTAATCAGCTTGATACTGATGAGGATTGTAAACAGTCTTGTTCAGCTTGTAGTACTGAGGGGCTTGCAAATTCTGACCAGCATACGTTTGCCTGTGAAGTCTGCAATAGGAAGTTTGTAAAAGCCAACAGTTTAAGAAGCCACATGATCATTCACAGTCGAGGACGACCTTTCAGTTGTGATGTTTGTTACAGGAAGTTTACGCGTTCGTCATATGTCGCAAGACACATGCGCATTCACACGGCAGACAGACCTTTTAGCTGTGAAATTTGTCAGAAGGCCTTTTTAACGTCATCCTACTTAAAAGTACACATGCGCAGTCACACTCATGCAGCGGACAGACGTTTTATCTGTGGCGTTTGTAATAAGACGTTTACACAGTTTGGTAACTTAAGAACCCACATGCACGTTCACACAGGAGAACAACATTTTGGCTGTGAAATTTGTGGCAAGAGGTTTACACATGTGTCTACCTTAAGACAACATGAGCTCATTCACGAGGGAGAACGACCTTTTGGCTGTGAGGTTTGTAGTAAGAAATTTACACATGCGTCTACCTTAAGACAACACCAGTTCATTCATGAGGGTGTAAAACGTTTTAGTTGTGACGTCTGTAAAAAGACATTTACGCAGTCGTCTACATTAAGACGTCACATGCGCATTCACACGGGAGAGAGACATCTTAGCTGTAAGGACTGTGATAAGCAGTTTTCAGATGCAGCTAACTTAAAACGTCATACGCAGATTCACACGCGAGACAAACCTTTCAGCTGTGAAGTCTGTGATAAGAAGTTTGGCCGGCCATCTACTTTAAGAACTCACATGCGAATTCACACCAGAGAAACACACGATTTAGGTGTAAATTTGTAGTTAGAAGTTGATGCAGTCATGTGCCTTAAGAACACACATCCATATTCACACAGGAGAAAGACATTTTAGCTATGAAATGTGTGATAAGAAAATAAAAATATCAGCTGACTTAAGAACTGACATGCACACTTATACCATTTTTCTTACCCAGCATGGCACTAAACCTTGTCCAGCAGCACTAACTCAGTAACTCTTTACAAAAGCCAAACCCTTATGTCAGATATGTTAGTGATGTAAAACTTGCAGGGTCAACTAGCTTGAAGTTTCACATGTGCACAGTGGTGGATTTAGGGGGGGGGCATCCCCCCTAAGACGCCAGAAATCGCCCTTTGCCCTGTTGAATTACAGTTTTACAGTTGCAAATGATGCAAGCCTATATCCCCTGTCTATTCACTATGCAGCCCATTGCATTGACAATGCAATCCAATCAATCAATTCCAGTGAGGCCTGTCTATAGTATTGGCGGATTTGAGAGGGCTCTACCACCAAAAATGCCGTAAAGACGCCCTCTCACCCTATAGCAGGAACTACAGAATCAGATTCAGGCGGGCCAGAAAATGCACCAAAATACGCATTTCGAGACCCCAAAATTTACCAAAAAATTACTGACCCCTCTCCTATGGGGAGAGGACACCCCCTCCCCATACCCACCTCCATTCAGCGCCTGCAGTGCTCCATTTGTGCGCCTTTGGCGCTCGACCTGCCCCCCAAACCAAAATCCTGTATCCGCCCTTGCATGTGCAGACTGTCACACATTTGAATGACATTTTAGTTGTAATGTTTGTGACAAGAAGTGTAAGCATTCTATCTGCTTAATAGCTGACGTGTGTGTTAGTACTGTAAAGTGAACTTCAGCATGCAATGTATGAGATAAATGTTGTTAGTTGCATATTGATTTGTAGAGCTGTTTTACGTGCATTCGTGTTCAAAGACGGCTATTTTTCAGTGATTTCATATTTCTTATGTTGCTCTGAGTAACTAAAAGGTTACAAATGTGTCAGTTGCTGTACTGTAATTTTCATATTTCACTTTGTTCTGCCGTTACTCTGCGTTAAGTCGGTTCTAACAGGTGAAGTTTTTTTTGGGAATTGTAGGCAGAAGCGTGTTATTGTGCAGGCTGGATGTCTGTTGTTAGTTAACCGATAGCTTTTGAAGATTGTTCAGAAAATTTTCTCACATTTTTGTTAATATTCACGCATACAATTTTAGAACTTTAGAGGTGTATTTTGTAAGAAAATAAACATGTTTATTTATGCACATGACGTCACATTCGACAGATACACAAGATGGATTTTCTTGTGTTTAGATTTACTACTGATACCTTTTAATACTGTGTTCACATTGTCTAGGCTTGGTTTTTACGGGCAGTTATTAGAGCAACCCACTGTTGCCTCACTGTCCCATTCTACTGTCTTTGTTACTGTTGTCCTTTGGGCAAAGAAATGATGATGATAATGATAATGATGATGGTGATGAGTGAAAGGACCAGAAGTTAACGTTTTTTTAAATTATTGTGTAAAGTTTAAAACAGCTTATGTCAATTTATCCATTAATTTATACTTTAGATACTTTTGTACAACTATAATGTAGCATACCAGCATTTACAGGGTGGGCCAAAAAAGAGTAAGCCTGCAATTTTTTGCAATAACTTTGTCTACTGCCAGCCAATTTTCATAATTTTTGCCACAGGTACACTATAGGAAATTGGCAACTAGAAGATGTATATTTAGCCCACCTAACACGGTTTGTGTAACTGCACTACCTTGTAAAATCTTGATCACGGCTTTACCCACACGTCTGTACATGTTTACTACCATTAATAATAACAAATACAAAAATATCTGTACTTTAGGTACAATTCATGTTACGAAGCGACATAACACAGATTATTGAAATGTTATCCATGGTCATAAAGGATTTTTTGCTGCACAAATGCCCGCTGCTGTCGCAAATTGCTCAAAACCTAAGTTTACGTTAGTTACGTAGTCTGCTGCTATAGCAGTGATCACATGACCGCAAGGGCATAGTATACCCGTCACTTGAAAATAAGTAATATTCGTCTGGTACGATTCTTTTAAAAATTATTCCACAAAAATTAGCAATTATTACTGTCTAAGTAAAAACTGGAGTTTTTTCCAACAGTGAACAGAATTTAACGTGAAAAGGTCGTGGTCGAGATTTTACAAGGTAGTGTAGTTACACAAACGATAGGAGGGCTAACTATATATCTAGGGGTTGCAAATTTCCTACATTGTATATGTGCCAAAAATTATGAGAATTGGCTGGCAGTAGACAAAGTTATTGCAAAATATGCAGGCTTACTTTTTTGGCCCACGCTGTGTGTGTCTTTCTTTCTATTGTAATGTGCTATCATTCTTAAGCCATCACGTTTGATGGAACACTTCATGTTAACATTCATTACTTCATTCATTCATACGGTCTTGTGTTCTGATTGGCTGCCTACAGACAGTGGTGTAGATTAACCATGGTGTGAATGGTATATGAACTCTGTCCATTAGTTTTGTTGTGATATGGTCATCACTGTTTATACTAGGGCTGTAACGATTAATCCATTTAATCAGTTATTAAAATAATTGATTACAAAAATCAATTATTTTAATCGAACGATTAATCAACACTGCGTTATCGCAGTGTGTGTAATATCATTTACTGCGGAAAGTTGAAGTGAGAAATATTAATTGAAAATGCAACGTTACAGCAAAAAAACAACATTACGTAATGTAGTATTATTTAGAAGCACCATCTAGCAAAACACCATATATTATAGCAAACACTAAATAAAATATTACATGCGGAACAGTCAGTAATTTATTAGAGATTAAGGAAAGACTAGGCCTAAGAGTGAACTTTTTATACAGCCTTTGTAATGCAGTCAGAATGTCTGGCTGCAAAACTGCCTCGACAGTTTATAAATAGTGAAATTGTGAAAACTTTTTCTTACATCATGCTGCTGTTCGTAACTTAAGTGAATTTTGCAGTAGGCTATGTGGCGGCTACAGGTCTAATTCCGATTTCCCTTTCTGTTTCTGACTGCAGCACTGAAAGAATGTTGAAATTGGACTACATAATACTGTAATGAATATAACGCCTGTTTGTAGTAATGCTTGACAGTATATGCCTGTTGTTTTCAATGTTTTGGCATTCGTTTGTCTATGGCATTGTCTGATTTGTAATTTGTGTTTTGCTACAGTTTCATACATCAAAACTGCTCTTCGGGTTTGATGTTTCTAACAAATATGTAACTTAAACAATAACTTCCACAATTTGCAATCGTTTCTGAATTAACACAGACATATGACCGCATTATGTAATATTTATAGTCCACTGTGTATGGATACTCCCTCCCAATTTCCTATGGCGTCTCGACCTGAGCTCCCTTTGGACCACATCACCGATGTTCAAGCTGGTGGGAGCTAGGACCTTAAGGTAATCAGCCGTGAAATAATTTTTGAAGTACATTGTATTTCATCCTGTGTAGTCACAGAGAAGAATCCTGAAAAGAAGAAAGGAACAGGCTGCCAGCAACAAGAACGAAGACACTGAGAAAACAGTGGAAGAATACAAACAAAAAGACAAGGAG
>Ga0209681_1000275_pt1 | contig 13301 bp, 16 predicted proteins | sample WorMetLIZISLAND2_3_FD_187416 | JGI IMG/M metagenome (GOLD analysis project Ga0209681, IMG submission 187416) | Marine gutless worms symbiont microbial communities from Max Planck institute for Marine Microbiology, Germany - Olavius clavatus LIZARD... ... | reverse complement strand
CACCGCAAGCCCTTCGGCCAACACCAGCCGTACACGGTGCAACGGCACTGCTCTTCGGTGCCTTACGGCTTCAGAAAATCCGGCAAACTCAAACCCTTCTGAAACTGAATCGGATTCTTGGCCATGGGGATTCTCCTCTTTGGGCTCAGGTTCAGTATATGCCCCTCTCAGGCTGAATAAGCTGAACCTTGAGGGTAATCAGGTAAGCCAATGCGTAGAATGCTTTTCACTACCTCCGTCGTCATTGGGCTCGGTTGCTCCGCGGTCGTCGCGGCCGCGGATCTGCTCCGGATCTACGACTTGGCTGTCCGGAGCGATCCGACTCTCAGGGAAACCCGACAGACCCTGAGCTCCCGACGCGAGACCAAACCCCAGGCGCGAGCACTCTTACTACCGAGCTTCGATCTCACCGCCGGTGCCCGCTACCAGCATGAGCAGATCTCCGGCCTGAACCTCTTCGGCGTGACTAGGGTGGCGAGCGGTGGCAGCCGGAGCGAGAGCTACGACACCCGAAACGTGTCAGCATCCATCACCCAACCAGTCTACAATCGAGCCAATTGGATACGCTTGGAACAGACCGAGAATAGGATCGCCCGGGCCGAAGCGGAATACGAAAATGCCCGGATCGATCTGATGGTCCGCACGACCAGGGCCTACTTCGACGTGTTGCGTGCCGCGGATGCGATACGGGTCGTAGAGGCCTTGCAGCAGGCCAACGAACGCCAGCTCGAGCAATCCAAACAACGCTTCGACGTCGGCCTAGTCGCCATCATGGACGTCAATGAGTCCCAGGCCGCCTATGACCGCTCTCGAGCCGACCTGATCTCCGCCAAGAACGACCTCGATAACCGGTGGGAGGCCCTGCGACGCATTATCGGTCCGGTGAACGTCCCCCTGGCGCGACTCGGCCCGCGGCTATCGCTGACACCACCCCAGCCCAACGACAGGGAAGTCTGGGCCGCTACCGCGCTCGAGAACAACTACCGAGTGATCGCCGCTAGGGAAGCCTCCGAGTGGGCCAAAAAACAGATCAAGATCGAGCGCTCCGGCCATTTCCCCCGGCTCGACCTGCAAGCAGGATACGACCTGACCCAGACTGGGTCGGAAATCGGCACCGCTCGGGATACCGGCTTCGTAGCCCTCACCATGCGCCTACCCCTGTACCAGGGCGGCTCCGTGACTTCCCGCACACGCCAAGCGGGATACGATTTCCGCGCGGCGCAAAGTCGGCTCGACCAAGTCCAGCGCGAGGTCTTGAACGCGGTCAAAGACGCCTTCCGCGGCGTCGTTTCCAGCATCGGCGATGTGCAGGCGCGTCAGGCCGCTGTCGTCTCCGCCCGCAGCGCAATGGAGTCCACCTTGGCCGGTCTCGAGGTCGGTACCCGCACTCGAGTCGATGCGCTCGGTGCGCAGCGGAACCTCTCTCAAGCGGAATTCGATTACCTGAACTCCCGTTACGACTACATCATCAACGGTATATTGCTGCACCAAGCCACCAGCACCTTATCGCGGGATGTGTTGGCGAAAAGCAATGCCTGGTTGAATCCGCAAGACACGGTTTTACCTCTGTCCTATTGAGGAGACCTCGAAGCATTCCGCCCCCGGAGCATTCAAGGGTGGCGTTCTAATTTTGTTGTGTCCGGTGAGCGGGTACCGCGAACAATCCCACGTTCAAGGTTCCCTTGATTCGGCAACGACAAGATTTGTAGCCTGATCATAAATTCGGAGACCGTCTAAGAAATAATCTATTGATTTTAATGGAACTGTACCCTAAGATGATCTGTTCCCACCGGTCAGGCGTAGTATTTGGTGGTCACAGAACACCCTAATAGGTTAGTTAGTTTTTTAGATAGCTTCTCAAAGTCCCCCATAGTGATCGTGTGATGGCGGCCTCGGAATTTCGCGACCGAAAGTCCTTCTCCCCTGGAGTTGGTCTTGGTACACACTCGACTCCACCAAGCCGATCCGTCGGCCCCTATTATAGGCCCCTCTCCCCTGGCGGGAGAGAGGTTAGGGAGAGGGGGAGCAAAAGCAAAACCCCGGCACTTTGGCGTGGCACTCGACTCGGCGGTCCAACACCGGAGTCGAATGTGAGTAAAGACCAGCCGGTTATCAAGGTCCCCCCAGGCCAAGCCCCCCGAATCCGTGGCAATAAGATAATCACGACCATGTCCGGCAACAGCTTCGGTAAGCTCTTCGTAGTCACCACCTTCGGCGAAAGCCACGGACCCGCCATCGGCGGCATCGTGGACGGCTGTCCCCCGGGTCTGGCGCTCACCGCGGCAGACCTGCAGGTCGACCTGGATCGCCGTAAGCCCGGACGTTCCCGCCACACGACCCAGCGGCACGAGCTCGACCAAGTGCAAATCCTCTCCGGGGTCTTCGAGGGCCGCACCACGGGCACCCCCATCGGCTTGATCATCCACAACCGGGATCAACGCTCGCAGGACTACACCAAGATCGCCGCCAAGCTTCGGCCCGGCCATGCGGACTACAGCTACGAGATGAAGTACGGGGTACGGGACTACCGGGGCGGTGGCCGCTCCTCGGCACGGGAGACGGCAATCCGGGTCGCCGCCGGGGGAATCGCCAAAAAATATCTGCACGACCGGCTCGGTACTCGAGTCCGCGGCTACCTCTCCCAGCTCGGTCCGATTCGTCCTGCGGACATGGATTGGGCGCAGGTGGAGCAAAATCCCTTCTTTTGCCCGGATGTCGCGGCCGTGCCGGAGCTCGAGGCCTACATGGACGCCCTGCGTAAAGAGGGCGATTCGATCGGCGCCCAGGTAACGGTGGTGGCCACGGGCGTCCCGGCCGGGCTCGGTGAGCCGATCTTCGATCGCTTGGATGCGGACATCGCCCACGCACTGATGAGCATCAATGCGGTCAAGGGTGTGGAGATCGGCGCGGGCTTTGCCTGCGTGACCCAAAAAGGCACGGAGCACCGGGATGAGATCACCCCCCGAGGATTCCTGAGCAACAACGCTGGCGGCGTGCTCGGGGGCATATCCAGCGGTCAGGACATCATCGCCCGCATCGCGCTCAAGCCGACCTCCAGCCTACGCCTGCCGGGACGAACCGTCGACCGCTCGGGAGCAGCCACCGAGGTCCGGACCCTGGGACGGCACGACCCCTGTGTCGGGATCCGCGCAACACCCATCGCCGAGGCCATGCTGGCCCTTGTGCTCATGGATCACCTCATGCGTCATCGGAGCCAAAACGCGGACGTCAAGGCGCCTTTCGACTTAGAATCTGTCTAAAAATCAACCAACCTGTAGGCTGGTCTGTGCCCACAAAATACTACGCCTAATCGGTGGAAACAGCCCACCCTACGGTTATGTATAAATTAAAATCAATAGGTTAATTACTAGACGGATTCTTAGGAGCTTGAAGACTCCTCGAAAAACTACGTTTTGCGATCAGTGATCGGCCCTCGATAGCGGACGAAGCCGGGCCAAGCGCGGGCAAGCACCTACCGCATGGTACCGGATGTAGGCGCCGGCTTGCCGGCGCTAAGGCGGGGTCCCCGTAGGTAGGGAGCAAGTTGGGGCTCCCCCTCTCCCCAACTCCACCTGGGAATGACCGCCCCCTACCCTAAGCCGATCCCCGATGACCGACAAAGACCGAGCACCCGAGATGAAAACACCCATATGTCCGGTGGTCCACCCAAGAATCCCGCGATGCCGGACGGATCTCGGTCCTAGCCATTGCCGAAACCCTGTTCGCCGTCGCCCTCTACTGGGTAATCGCCATCCTGTTCGATATCCACATCCACCTAGTCACAAGCTTGGCCGTAGTGCCACTCCTGCTGCTCCGCTCGAAGAGGTCCATCACGACTAGCGTCCGTTGGTTCGTGCGGGATTGGTTTGATTTTGAAGGCTATGACGGCTGGTCATGCACCTGGAAACGTGTCTGGCTCGGCATTTCGGCCCTGGTCGGCTTTGCCACTAGCTGGTGGCTCTCCAGCCATCTGGCCTCTGCCCAGCTCGGAGACCAAAGTGACCAGATAGCAACGATGGGTGCCCTTGTGGACCTTATGGCTATGGCTTGGGTTGTGGTTTGGGCTGTGGCTGGAGCCTATGACTTGGGCTACGGCTAAGACTGGGGGTTTGGCTAGGGCTAGGGTTGGGGCCGGAGCTGTAGCTGTGGCCGTGGTATGATTAAGATGAGGATTAGGATTGGGTTCGGAGTTGGATTGGCGATCAGGGCCATTCCTATCCGACTGGTGGCCACTCTGCGGTTTCTTGTGTTCGACGGTATCCGCTCACTCCCCGCCAATTGGATAGAAAACAACTTCATCATCGACAGCCGAACCCCAGCGGAGCTTGTACCAGACATCCGGGAGTAGAGAACAACGCCCTTACTCTGAAAGGAGTGATTGATAATTTCAAACAAGGAGATGGTATAGGGAAATTTCCCTGGCTTTCTAGTCCTACCGATCTGGTTCCTACCGGTCTTTCTCTACCGATTGAATATCAAGGCCACCTGTTGGTTCTATTGGCCCCTTGCCTTCTTGCTGCGTCCTCTGCCAACCTATGACCGGATCGAGCAGAGAAAGCTCGATCTCTGTTGGCCCTGGACCAATCCGGCCCAGAAGTTTTTGATTATCTTGATGATCATCTTGAGTCTTTTGGGACTAACCGTGCTTGTTCTATCGGTCGGTGTTGAGGCCTTGCTCAGTCGTCTCGATTTACCCGCCGTGCCCTTCTAGTTGGAATATGTCTTTGTCCTGGATTGGTCGACACTTAGACCCTGGCATTGGGTAGGCCTAGTTGTCACCGTAACCGGTGGCGCGATGCTTTGGATCTCGGGTAAAGCGGTCGCCGCTTATCAGGCCAGAGTAGATTATGGCCAATACCCCAATTTGAGTAGCTGAATAGTTACCATCGGCAGCGGAGGAGCACAGGAAAGCGAGGGAGCGTAAGCGACGAGCGGAGTGCGACGCCCCCCGCGTAGGCGTAGGGTCGAGCGTTTCGTTGGAGTGCGGTGCGTGAGCGCCGGCGGAGACGAAAGGCCAAGCCATGCGACACGGCGTCCAGTCATTGTGGGAGTCCTGGTGCCCAGTCATTGTGGGAGTGCGCGGAGTGCGCGCCGGGATGGACGCAGGACGAACGCGGGCCGCCGAAGGCCATGGCCGTCGCCTAATTTTTCGCACCCGAAATCGGACGGACCCCATTTCGGGTTTCGCGAACAATGGCGACGCTCCGGAAAAAAGAGCTTTCGATGGAACAACCGAACCCATGTTGTCGGTATTTCGGTACGGCTGTAACAGTTATCCATGGAGTTGATTCTATCCGCGTTCCCTGCATATTCTCCTTGGCCTAACCGCGTTACTCGCAGACGCCTCAGGCTTCGGACCGAGGTGGTCCGGACCCCGGTCAGCCGGCATTCGACCCGGCCGCGTTGCCCAGGCTGTATCTCTTAACAGGGGCTCCGTGCTTCCGACGCCCGGAAGCCCACGCCGGGGATGCACCCGCGGATTTTTTCACGATCTCGGAGAGAGCGGGGCTTTCGGCTGCCGGGATCATGATGGGACAATCGCAAGATCGCTACGAATCGTAGCATTACCAAAAGCTCGAGGTACCCGTGCAAAGCAAGGACGGAATTTTCAAGGCTCCCGTAACCTCCCACTAGGTCCACCCGAGCGCGATGTCATTGTCCGCAGACCCCGAAGAGCCGGGCCAAGAGCAACCTTTCGTCTCCCACCTGATAGAGCTGCGCGACCGCCTGATGCGTGGCTTGCTGGCGGTGCTCTTGGTGTTTCTCGTGCTCTTTCCCTTCGCCAACGACATCTACAGCTACGTGGCCGAGCCCCTGATGGCCCAGCTACCGGAGGGGACCAGCATGATTGCCACTCAGGTGGCTTCGCCTTTCCTGACGCCCTTCAAGCTGGCGTTGGTATCGTCGGCCTTTCTGTCCATGCCCTATCTGCTGTTCCAGCTCTGGTCGTTCGTGGTACCAGGGCTCTACAGCCACGAGAAGCAGCTAGCGATCCCCCTGCTCATATCCAGCATCCTGCTCTTCTATCTGGGGATGCTCTTCGCCTACTACTTGGTATTTCCGCTGGTCTTCGCCTTCCTGACCGGGACCGCTCCGGAGGGGGTCGCGGTGATGACGGATATCAGCCATTACCTGGATTTCGTCCTCACCCTATTCTTCGCCTTCGGCATCGCCTTCGAGATCCCCATCGCCACCATCCTGCTGGTAGCCGCCGGCATCACCACGCCGGAAGACTTAGGGCGCAAACGGCCCTATCTGATCGTCGGTGTTTTCGTGGTGGGGATGCTGTTGACGCCCCCGGACGTGATCTCTCAGACCTTGCTCGCCCTGCCCATGTGGCTCCTATTCGAGCTCGGGATCCTCTCCTCCCGCCTGTTCCAGCGGCGACGGCAGACCGCTGCCGCCGCCCGGGAGGCAGCGACCTCCAATCTGACCGACATGGCAGCTTCCGCCAGGACAAGGGCCGGAGAATCGCCTGCCCCGAGCGGTCCGGGCGGCAAGTCCGGGGGCGAGGAAACCCCGGTCGACCGAGACATCTCCGGTGGCAATCCCTTCGATGCGGAGCACTTCGATCCTTTGACAGAGGAGGAAATAGAAGCGGAGCTTGATGCCATCGAGGCAGCCGAGGAGGATCTTACCGAGATATCGGATCAACTGGACCCAGTGGAGGAGAAGCTCCGGCGGATCAAGACTCTACGCGATCGAGGGGAGGATGCGGATGTCCGGCGGTTGCTCTACGAGATATTGGAGACCGGGGACGATGAGCAGCAGCGGGTAGCGCGGAATATTCTGGATCAGCTCGATACGCCATGATCGATACGTGCCGATTCCATACCCGTCACCCATGGATTTTCCGCCGCAATGCCCGTCTCTCGCACCCGATAGCGGCGTTGCGTGAGCTGTTCTTCTCAGCTTATCGGTCAATCCGTTTGCGACACACTTAAATCCGTCGGGTGCGGCTTTTTTGAAACGACGCGGAGAAACCTGGAAACAAAGGCTCAGCCGACCATAGGGTGAGCCGTGCCCCCCATTGGGCTTACTCGATATTTTCTTTTTTGCCGCAAATGCACGCGAATGGACGCAAATGAGTCGAAAAATATTCGGCTGCGGACTATCCACTCCTTTTGCCGCTCGAAAGGAATTCGTCGCTCGGCCAGCTCAATGCTCAAAGCCTTCTTGTACACGGACTCCAAAAATCCAGGACCTAGGACATTACTGACTTCAAATGCACACCCGATAACAGGCCGAGAGAGGGGTCATCCTCGTCGATTTTTCTTGAAGATATTTAGCTCTCTTACGTTTGGTGTGGGAGGAAAAGGAAACCACCGCGTAGCGGCTGCGTCCTTGACAGGCTGGATGGGCGCAACACAATGTGGGCAAGAGGGGATCGGGGCACCGGCTTCGGTGAGGATGGTGTCGTAGCGGGTCCGCAAGCGCTCGACGTCGCCGGTGGGCAATGCCTTGAGGTTCTGTGCCTCGCCGACCAGGGCATTGGCCTGGCACAACAGCGCGATCATATCGGTTGCCCACGGCTGGCTTGGGGACCTTTCAGCGATAGCGGTTAGCTCACGTAGATGATGGGCATTGCAGAAGGCCTGCCAACATGAGTAGTGCTGGCAGGCTGACTCCGCCCGGGTCCGTATTGCACCGGGGCCTCAATCCCTGCAGGAAACGTGCTGCGTTGCGCGCGCCCACAGGCACCGGTTCCGCCGACAATGCGGTACTCGATGACCTTACGCTGGATCTCCATCTCGACCACTTGGCGTCGCTCCGCGAGCACTGTAGCCGCGATCCCGGTGCCGCAACGTCCGCAGGCGCAGGTCCCCGTCAACGGGATGATCCCGCACTGGTCGGGGTGATCGACCAGGGAGCGAGTGACACCGCGTCGGCCCGGTTGTCCACTTGGCTTACGCCCGCTGGGCTGGCGTTGCGAGCATGGTGGCGGCTTCTTGAACGGAGAGTCCGAGGATGGCGGCCGGCTGGAGTTGTGGCTATCCTTGGCCAAGCGCGCTTCCAACTCCCGGATGCGCTCGCGCAGCTGCTCAATGAGTGCCGTCTGCTCCGCAACCCGTTCACGCAACCGCTTAAGCTTATCGTCAGGGTTTTCCGGAGAATGGGTTGGGGTGGGTTGTTCCGGCATGGGAATAGATTACGTGTGTAGCCTGCTACTTGGCAAAAGGTCCTGAATAGTTACCGAGCCTCCATACCGTCAAAAAAATCCGGGGCGATCGTGCCTATTCCGGTGCGGACCTATCTAACTGGGTCTTGACCCAATTCGAGTGCCAGCGCGAAGTTGTTAGAAAGGAAACCGGAGCGTCGCCATTGTTCGCGAAACCCGAAATGGGGTCCGTCCGATCTTGGGTGCGAAAAATTAGGCGACGGCTATGGCCGTCGGCGGCCCGTGTTCGTCCTGCGCCCGTCCCGGCGCGCACTCCGCGCAGCACCAGGACTCCCGCAATGACTGGACGCCGTGTCGCATGGCTTGGCCTTTCGTCTCCGCCGGCGCTCACGCGCCGCACTCCGACGAAACGCTCGGCCCTACGCCTACGCGGGGGGCGTCGCACTCCGCTCGTCGCTTACGCTCCCTCGCTTTCCTGTGCTCCTCCAAGGACAACGAGGTTTCCACGTTTCACCTCGCCGCTGGGTGGTCGAAAGAACATTCGCTTGGCTGAGTCGATGGCGTCGATTGAGTAACGATTATGAACGGAAACCAACTTCGAGTGAAACACAGGTTTATTTCGCATCCAGTCGTTTTCTTCTCCGGCAAATCTGTAATCATCAGACACCCTATAAAATGGCTGTTCGTTGAGTTTTCATTATTAATAATATTTTTAGACGGCCTCTGAGGAAATAACAACACTTCAGGACTGGTTCGGTGGACATTTAGAGACGGAGATGCTGAAGGAAGTCATCGGCCTGGGGTTATACAGAAAGACCCTGACGGTTCTTTCCACAACGAAATTTGTTGATCAAGAAGAGATTGACGATGATGAAAACATGGAAGAATCCTGGAGGCCTAGTTTCTGATACGCATGTGCCTCATGAGCCAAAATATTTACCCCTCACCTTTCGCCCCAACCCCCCGCCGAAACCGATGGGTAAAATCCGGGTCGTAGAGCTTGGATTGTTGCAGGTTTGGCCAATGGCGCGCACCCAAAGTGGAGCTGACAATTATCATGGCCTAGCTGGCAATGCGCTCGGCGCGGCATTTGGCCGCGATGTCGACCAGGGTACCGCGGATGATTTTCTCCTCGCCGGGCCAGCCCGCCTTGTGGGCGACCAATACCGGTGATGCTTGATCCCAGCCCGCCGCGAGCAGGGCGCTGCGCATCTTGTGCAGTAGCCGGATGGAGAGGAACAGGCACAGGGTACAGCGGTGTCGGGCCAGGTCTTCCAGGGCTTCGCCGTCCGGCATGGGGGTGCGGCCTTCCACCCGGGTGATGATGACCGTTTGGGGCACTTCGGGCAGGGGGAGGCTCTCCACCGCCGCCGCCGAGGCCATGGCGGAGGAGACGCCGGGCACCACGCTGATCTCGATCCCGGCGACATCCAACGGCCGTGCCATCTCGATCAGGGTGCCGTATTAGGGAGGGATTGCTGGTCTGCAAGCGCACTACCCAGTCGTGTCGCCGGGCCTTCTCGAGCAACCAGTCGGCGATCGCATCCAACGTCATGTCCTTGGAATCGGCAAGCTCGCAGCCGGGGGGTACCCAACGCAAGGCCGCCACCGATACTAGGGAGCCGGCATAGAGGATGGCATCGGCGCTGGCGATGAACTCCCGGCCCTTGACCGTAATCAGGTCCGGGTCCCCGGTCCGGCACCGACGAACCAGACCTTACCCGTCATGACCGCTCCCCGTCTGACCTGCGTAATTGAACGAGCCCACGACGGCTTGCGGATTGGAGGGGAAATAGAGGTGCAGGTAGGAGGCATGCAAGCCGCGTTGGCGGTATAGGAGCTCCCCACGGCGGTCGGCATCCCGGCCCCGGCTCCAGGCGACGGGAGTCAAGGGTAGCTCCAGGCGCGAGTAATGGAAGGTGTGACCCCGCAGCTCCCCTTGGGCGAGCGCGATGCTGTGCAGCCCGAGGTTGGCGCGATATAGAAAGGTGAAGGCCCAGTCCCGCGCAATCCCGATGCGCCGGCCGGCAAGCCCGGTCGGCAGGGGGATCGGCTCCGGCTCGGGGCTCTCGATCAGCGCCAAGGTGTTCGGGTCAAAATCGCGCAACGCCGTGGCCGCTCCCCGGATTCGCGCCTCAAGATCGTGGATCTCCTGCGCCTGCACTAGGCCCAGGTGTCGGTCGGGCAGTGCGATTTCCGCGTCCCGCGCCAGCCACCCGAGCGCGCTGATTCACTGGTGGCAGGCCCTCCACCAGCCGTTGGTAATGACACGCCCCGGCGACCCGGTTGGCGAGGACCCCGGCGAAGGGGACTCCGGGGCGATAGGTGGCCAGCCCATGCGCCAGGGCGCCGAAGGTTTGGGCCATGGCACAGCCGTCGATCACCGCTAGCACCGGCATGCCGAATCGGGTGGCCAGATCGGCGCTGCTGGGGTCCCCGTCGAACAATCCCATCACCCCCTCGACGAGTATGAGGTCGGCCTGCGCGGCCGCTTCGTAGAGGAGCCAGCAACAGTGGTGCTCGCCCGCCGCCCATGTAGAGGTCCAGGTTGTAAACGGGTGCCCCCGAGGCCCGCTCCAGGATCATGGGGTCGAGAAAGTCCGAACCGGTCTTGAACACGCGCACGGCGCGACCGCGGTCGCGATACAGACACGCTAGGACCGCGGTGACCATGGTCTTGCCCGAATCGGAGGCCGTCCGCTGATGAACAGTGCCGGACAACGCCTCACAGATCGATCCCCGGCTGCGCCTTTACTCCGGCCCGGATAGTGTGCTTGACATCGCGCATCTCGGTCAGGGTGTCGGCTACCTCACGGAGTGCCGGTGGCAGACCGTGAGGTAATTACCACATGTTGCTTGGGCAGACGGGCCCGGAGCTCGGCCACGACCACCTCGGTCTCCAGCCAGTCGTGCTTCAAGAGATAGGTCAGCTCGTCCAGGACCACCAGATCGAGTGCCGGGTCGCGCAGTAGCTTGCAGGCCAAGGCCCAGCCCTGCCGTGCCATCCGGACCGTGCGGGCCAAGTCCGGGGTGGTCCAGGTAAAGCCTTCGCCCAGGATATGCCAAGTCACCCCGGGTTGGCGGCGGAAGAAGCGTACCTCGCCCGTGTCGTCGTGCCCCTTGACGAACTGTGCCACTCCGACCTTCATGCTGTGACCGAGGATACGCGCCACCATGCCGAATGCCAAGCTGGATTTGCCCTTGCCGTTGCCGGTGAGTGCGAGCAGCACCCCCCGTTCCTGCTCGGCATTCTCAATGGCGTCGTCGATGACTGTCTGTTTGCGCCGCATGCGTTGGCGATAGCGGGCTTGGCGGTCCTGATCGTCCATCGTTCGATCCGGTGGTGCAGGCACTGGAATGGTAAGCGGCTCGCTGTACGCCACGCCAAAGTGCCGGGACTTTAGCTTTTGCTCCCCCCTCTCCCCAACCCTTCTCCCGCCAGGGGAGAGGGGCTTACAGTAACCGATGGATCGGCTTGGTGGAGTCGGTAGGGGCTGAAACATGGCGGTGCCTCCATACACCGCAGGAAGTGCCGAATAAATCAGCACTTGCTTAGTCCTGCCGCTGCACTCCGGCAACCAGCCAACCGCCCGCGCTGCTTTCCCAGTCGTGCTGTACATGCCAGAGCTCACGGAAGGGAGCGGCGGCCGCATTTCGCTCCTCGCGGATGAGCCCGGAGAAGAGGATGCCCGTGACTACTTGGTCTCCGTCGCGATGCACGGCGACGAGCTCGGCATCCAGGGTCACGACCTCGGTGGATTGGGCTTCCTCTCCCAGGCGGTTGCGTTCGCGCTCGAGCTCGGCGCGGAGCTCGGGTGTGGTGTAGTCGCGGATTTCCTCAAAATCGGCTTGATCCCAGGCGGCCTGGAGCCGGATGAAGTGGGCCTTGGTTCCGGCTAGGAATCTCGGACCATCGAACCAGTCCGGGACCTCGTCATCGGTGATGTCGGGCACCGTCTCGGGGGTATCACCGAGACCCGGGGGCGCCTTGCCGAGAGCCGATCCTTCTCCCCCGGCAACCGGTCCGCCATAGGCTCCGCTGGCACCTGCCCCGGCGGCTACGCGCCTGCCGCGGCGCATGGCCTTGAATAACATCAGACCGCCGAAGATCAGGCCTGCGACCAGGAGCATGTCCATGATTTGCAGGCCCTGGAAGGCGTCACCGAAGAACAGGGAGGCCAGCAGTCCACCGGCGGCCAGTCCGGCCAAGGGCCCGAGCCAACGGCTCACCCCGTTGGTACGGCCAGCGGCTCCGAGCCCCTGAGAGCGGCTGGGGGTCGCTTGCCGACTCTGACGCGGCGTGGTGCGCGGCATACTTCTATATTGCTTGCCCAAGCTCATACCTCTCCCGAACCGCCGGGCCTCGGCAGTATCCGGCAGGATGACGGGCGTGACGACGAGCAGGGAGAGTACCAATGCGAGTAGCGTCTTCATGGCGATTTTCGGACCTCGAGTCATGGCTGGGAAGGGGGGCTACGGATCGGGGATTGGGGTTGCCGATTCCGGGTTCCGAAGGGGACCTTGGAATTTTTCAAGGTTCTCTTCAGGCGATTGCCGGAAAATAGAGTGCCAGATTGGGCCGGATTTCCGTTCGTATTCAAGGCGCGGCAACCGGTGCCTAGTGGACCAAGTAACGGTTGATGCAACCCGGAAGACAAACGAAAAAACCAGCAAGAAGGTATTTCATTTGACAGAAATCGCTTCAGGTAGCCGCATCTGTAATCCGCTCATATTTGGCCATCAGCTGCTCTTCGGTCTCTTCACAATCCGGGTCTGTGAGGATGCAGTCCACGGGGCAGACCTCAACGCACTGGGAGGTCTCGTAGTGACCTACGCACTCGGTGCAAAGGTCGGGATCGATCTCATAGATTTCCTCGCCCTGGGAGATCGCCCCGTTCGGGCATTCGGGCTCGCATACATCGCAGTTGATGCATTCGTCTGTGATATACAGGGCCATGTCGATACTCCTGCGGTCGGTTGTGGAAGGATACCTTAGAAAGAGTCCAAGCCCGGGGGGGTTCGAGGTCCCCGGAAAATATTAGAAGCTACCACAGTACAGGACATAAATTTCCCATTAAAATCTAGATGGCTAGGTTGATCTTCGTGGTTCTTCGAATAAAGCGACGGCCTGGTAAAATGCCTCAAGCTTTTCCGTCATGTTGAATAAAATCGCTCTCAGCCA